>Ga0099825_1002224_pt1 | contig 25720 bp, 7 predicted proteins | sample SiratroredBW_FD_76838 | JGI IMG/M metagenome (GOLD analysis project Ga0099825, IMG submission 76838) | Root nodule microbial communities of legume samples collected from California, USA - Siratro red BW | ecosystem: Host-associated > Plants > Roots > Nodule | place: USA: California | collected... | reverse complement strand
TTTTTTTTTATTTTAATATAATTTATATATTAAAAATATTATATATATTATATATAATATATATATATATATATATATATATATATATATATATATATATATATATATATATATATATATTCCCATTATTTCATCAAGTCACCATTTATCGATAAAATTAAAATAATAAAATATAATAGAGAAACTAAAACGATTAAAAAAACTGTCAAATGCATATATAAAAGAAAAACTAGTAGCATATCTACACCAGGTATAAACGTGCCAAACAAAAGCAGATATTAGATTAACGTTCTGTTGTAATGTTATTTTTATTTGCAATACTGTAGAAAATTATAGATAAATATGGTTAACATAATTGTAATTACGATTGCGTTCAAAAAAACTATAACCACGATGGAAATTTAGAAGACAAAATAATATATTGTAATTTAAAAATAACCATTATCTCTATTTTAAGACTTTACTAATTTAATCTATAGTCATATTAGAGCAATTTGTTTTATAACTTTTCCCCAGCTTTATCATACACTGGTATTTTAAATTTTAGATGAACTTTGCCAACGTTTATGAACTGATTCTAAAAATTAAAAGAAAAACTATAGTAATTTAAGATTTATTTTATTCAATCCACATTGGCAGTTCTTTTTTTAATCATACATTAGTTCAAAGTTAAGTTTGTAGTATTATTATATGTTGAACATTCTATATGTTAGTGTATGTTGGGTTTTAAAAGGACAATGTGATATATTTTTATATAAAAAAAAAGTTTTATAGATTTTGTATTAATTAGTTCAATGAAAACATAACACTGATTTTAATAATAAAAATATCAATTTTTTTCCATAATGATAAAAATTACATGTCATAAAATAGACATACTTCCTCGTCCATCAATGAATAAACTTACGAAATAAGGATTAAACCAAAAATTATATGAGATAAAAGTATGAATTATAAAATTTTGAGTTGATAAACTCGATCAACCTCTTTGTAGTTCAAAAAGACGAAATATTCCCAGAATAGGAAAAAAAAAAGAGAAATGAAACCTCTTTTGGTAAAACAGTACTACTAATTCTTTGTGGCTTCTTCTTCCTGTACTCCCACAATTTCTTGGGACACCCCATAATTTAAAAAATAACATTTTATTTTATTTTTAAATGGCTTATGAATGATCTATTTTACAATTTTTTTCAGAACATGTTTTTTTTTTTAGAATTTTTAGAACGAGATTTCTGGATTTTTTAAAATATAATTTTCATAAGAGAATTTTCAAAATGCATGAAATGCATTCTAAAATATTTTTTTTGAAATAAAATAAACAAATTTTTCAAAACGTATATAATATTTTATGAAAGAAGTTTTCTGAAATAAACTTTCTAAATGGAATTTTTTGTACGCAATGCATTATTTCTCTCTTCTTTTCCTTTTTGCCGGGATGATGTTACAGCAGTGAGGTAACAGTAATAGCAGTGGCAGTAGTGGCGGTACTGGTGGTGTAGTGGGGGTGTAGGAAGTAAAAGTCATTATTTGTTTTGGGGTTGGATCCATTTCAATTTATTCAGTAAAAGACCATAATGTCTTCTATATAGTTTGATGGGCTTAAATTTTGATATGAGATAAACAAATTTGGTTAAAAGTGCAATAATAGTTAGCTTTTGGTACTTAGAGAATGTATTTGAAAAAATTCTCACTAAAACATGTAGAAAAGAAAAATAAAATTCCATAAATTAAAATTAATTTTTATATAAATTAATTGGTGGAGATTTCATATATTTTTTCCATATTCTAACTTTTTGTAATTGTGTAAAAGTTTGATTTTGGTCATGAGATTTTGACATTCTATCTTTTTAACTAATTGGATTTTTATTTTAAAATTAGAATAAATAGTGTAATTATTGATTGCATGAATAATGTTGGACACTCCTTCTGGTTATAAAATGCCATGTATAATAAGTTTGTTTCCTTTTATTATAATTATTTAAGTTATGTATACTAATTTTCAATTAATTGACATATTTTTTAAATTAATAATACATAAAAAGTAATTTTATTTAAAGTGAATTTGGTTTTTATTTTATTGTTCTCCATCTTCGTAAGACTCTTAAAGCATAATTTTCCGTTGAAATAATTGCCTTAGTCAAAACATACTGATAAAAAAACCACATTTCACCAAAATTTAAAAAAAGAATTGAAACCTTATTTTCGTATTTTATAAATCCTTAAATTTTTATTAAGTTACCAAAGTTCAATTTTCCCAATTTTATAAGTATTTGATATCTCAAATTTATCAAAGCCTCTAATATTTGAAGCATTGTAAGCAAAGGAGATAACTAAATTTGTTCAATTAAACAAAAGTAGATAAATTCCATTAACACAAGAAAATTTTGAAAAATTAAAATCACTCGCAATCTAAGTATGATTAAGATATTTTATGATATCACCATTATAATGATCCGAAGATTGCAATTGAATGAGAGAATTAAATTTGCTTAATTTTATTTTTTTAAAAAGATAAAGTTTATTAACGTGGCATAAACTTGAAAAATTAAAGTCGCACACAATATAAATTTCGTCCAAAAATAATCAAGTTAATAAATAGCATTCACGTTTATAAAAATTCAGTAATGATTTATTTATTTTATAATGAAAATAGGTTGATTAATATTCTTATTTATTATAAAATTACTTACTTTATTCTTATTTTAAAGAGTCAAATCCAATGCAAATTAATAAATACATTTGCTTCAAATTATTATATTTGACACGCGAAGTCTTTACTAGTTTGGTAACGGAACTTGTAAAATATAGACTGGAAATTTAACATTTTTTCTCTCTAGTTTCACAAAAAGTATAATTTTAGTTCCTGTAAAATTTTAATATGAAGTAATTTGATTTTTTTTTAATATGAAGTAATTTTAGTCTATTGCCGCTAACAATAAATATCAACATATTTATCAGAATAATATATGCTAAAGGTTTTTTTTTTATAAATCTTATTATTAATATTTTATATGAATAGAGTAATTGACACTATTATCATTTAAATCTTTGTATTTTAGCAATTAAGTAATGTATTAATAATTTAGGCTAATGCTATTTCTATGATAACATCAGCATGATAGAAAGTCGTTATGAAGATTTATTTAGTTTATAAAGATTGAAAAATCCATTAAAAAATTAAAATAATAAGATTTAATTGAGAGTATGTAGAATAAGTTTTGACATACCCTAAAGCCTAAGTTAAAAAGTTACCTACGCAAATTGTTAGTTATTAATATGAAATAAATATAAATAAACTACAATGACAAACCTTTTACTAATATTTTGTTTATTCAATTATTATCCCGAGATGAGTAAACTCTATTATCATTATAGGTCACCACTCCCTATTTCTACCTATCCTTCAATATAACAGTAAATAAAAGTAACGTAGTTATTTTAATAAAATAGACTTGTGTGTTGATTTTTTTTTAAAAAAAAAAAATTGATCAAATTTTATGATTATGAACGATAAAACATTTTATTGTCCTCAAATCTAAAATTGACAACATTCTGCAACATATAGAAAATTTTAAATTACCTTTTTCTAAAATTGGCACAGGTTAATTTTGGTTTAAGGAATTATACATCTAGTTAATAAATGTTTTACTAAAGATATAAAAAGAAGAAAACAAGGTAAAGCTTACATACAATTTATAGATATTATTTGTGTTGTTTTTAAAATTTATCGTTGTAGCTAAAAAGCTTAAAAGACCAATTAAACTAGAATATTTAGCATTTTTTTTACTTGGATTTAAAATTTTCTATTTATAATAATTTCCAGAGTTATAATTATAGATTAGTCTAGACCAGATCTACAATTCCTGATTTCCTTCTGATAATTACCTTTATTATACTAATTATTATGTTGTTGTAATTATTTAAAGAATAGTAACTTAACTAGAGTCCCCTTAATAGTCTAGATTCATTATGAAATCAACCTTCATGGTGATTAACGTTTTGCTTAAATTAGGGGTATGTAATTAGTCTAATTCTGCCTAAATGATCGTGCGAAAGATCTATTCTTTCCACTTTGGAAATTTGAAAAATATCTACTCACATTTGTTGGTCAAATGTCTAAGGCAACACTTATCAATAACAAAATTAATAAAATGCAAATTACGAAAATAAAATATTAAATTTAATTAGAAAATAGAATTAACTCTATTAGGACACTCCATGCAAATTTTGTCCATATAACATCAATAACAACAGAAAGTGATAAAACATAAAAAAATGCAAGACAAAAACTTATAGTGGGTGCAGTGCATAAAACGATCTAAAGAACTCACGAGTCTCTAACTCTGAGAAAAAAAACCAAAAAACTTTCAAGGAAAGACTATATATAAAGACCATACATCAAATTTGTTAAGGTTTTAGGTTTAACATGACTTTCTGATTTTTTATTCTTATATATATATATATATATATATATATATATATATATATATTTGTTTATATCTCTTTAGTATCCTATTTATATAGTGTCTCTCCTAAAAAGAACTAACATATGATATGACACAGTTTCATTTCACAACATTGCCTGAGAAAAAAAACCTGTTGTTTGTCTGCAAAGAGATGATCCAGGATCTCTGATAAGGGATTGCCTGCTTACTTGGTCCCCTTCTTAGCAATTCCAGGACACCATGGTAGTAGTGTTGGAAAGAATAATAATTTGTTTTCTTTCTGTATTTGAATCTATTGAGGTTTTTTCTGTCAGTCTAGAACATCATCTACTAAAGAGTTAATAAGATACTGGGAAGTGTTTAAGGAATTGATGAGAAGAATCTGAAAACATAGGTAAAAGACAAAGTTATATATATGAATGGTATCATATGATGGTGATCCTGTAAGATTTATGTAGCAAAAACATAGAAATGGTTGTTTTTTCCATTAGGTGACAGAAGAGTTTTTAACAATTTAACTAATAATATTTTGCATTGATTGATTGGTACTAGCACTAAGGAGTTAAAAAATGGTTGTTAGCAGAATGAGGGAGGTAGCAATGGCACATGTTTGTCTCCAAGTTAGACGGATGAAAGGCTCCAATGGGAAGAAAAAGGGAGATGGAAAGTCGCCTCTGGATCCCACTGGAATGTGTCAAAGGGGTCTAATTCTGCTATACCCTACATGTGGGCAATCACTTCATTAGATGGTACACCTAATTAATCTATGTGTATGTGCATGGAAAGACTACGAGGTCCTCAACTTCATATCCAAATAGTACAAAGACTCGAAAAAGTTTTTGGGGTTACATAATTTTATTCGCTCTCCAATTATTCGTGGAAAAGATATCTGTGACCATAAAAGCTATAGCTGTATGGGAATTCAACAAGCATGACCCAGCAAGCAGTTTCTCTTTCTCCCTCTCAACCATATCATGCATGGGAAAACACAAAGCAAACCCCCCAGGGTTTCAACTTTATGCTACTTTACAAAAGGTCAAAAAGTTTCAATTTCCCAAAAGCAATTCTTTATGAGACAGCATTCACATATACATAAAGTAGAATTACAATCAATCCCTTTAATCACAATGACCACTACATTACATTAAACATTAAGATCAACCTGAATTTTTCACAACTTTTTATGCTTGGGAATTCTGTACACACAAAAAACAAGCAAAGGTACAGAGTGAGATCATGCATAGTCAAAATGAACGCCTTTTACCCCCATGAATTTTGAAAAAAACAAAGGACAGTGTGTTCCAAGCATAGTATCGTGTTTTGTATTTTATGACAATTCACGAGGTCTTAATTTCAAATCAAAATGAAAACTCAAATACTATTCTAGTAAGAGACTTGGGATACATGAGTTGCGTTGAAAATAATAAAGTGTACACATTTGCGTGCAAGTATGAATATATGAACACAACGGTGACAAAGAAAAGTAGAGCTGTATGAGCTTTGAGCACTGTGATTATGTCATTCGTGTTCCCCAATGCCCCTTGCTATGTGCACACTCTTTTTGTCTTCTATTCTGAATCAAGCTTAATATGATGCTCTAGTCTCTTCCAAATCCCTGAGCACATGAAGAAAACAAGGCAAGATAAAAAAATGTTAAGCAAAAGAGACCCCAACAAAATTCCTTTGTTAGTAATTAAATAATCATTGATTCCCATCTCTGCAAATTATTAAGCATATAATAACAAATCAAAAGCTTATTCGGTAACACTGCAGTGATGCCTGTTGGGACAATGTATATCTTTGCTTCCTAAGGAAGCATTCACTTTCTTTTGCTGCTTCTATGATTAGAGGAAGGTCTAAACTGCACAATTGTAATGCTTATTAGACTCATGATCAGGTTTCATTATCCTTAATGAAAAAAAAATTAATTACCTTCTCCTTGAAGAACTGTAACCATTAATGATGGGTCTTTCTTCTTCCCTGCCAACATCGAAACTAGAGCAATACAAAAGGAAGTATCGTGTACATTGTGTCTTTGATTGTGCAGGAAACTAGGGTTTCATTTCAGCTATCAAATGAGATATATTAAAAGACAGGGAAAATTTAAAGTTGTTCATTGAGAAACTTACAAGGTACTGCAGCACAGAAAGAAAATACAGCCATACTTGTAAAAGCTTATTCTATTATGTATTGTTGGTGCTCAGATCTATTCATTTTTAATTACAAATTGATATGAAAAAGAATGACAAAGCAAACAGAGAAAAGTGTAGATCTGTGCGTGTGACATTACTGAACACATAGAAGGAAGCTAAATGCCACCCACAGTAACAAGAATAGATTCAAGGATCTGTAGTTTACAATCGAACAAAGACGAAACAAAATCACATGATAGATAAATGCTTAAGAGACTTTTGTTGTTTTGTTAAACAAAGGGGGATGAATTAAGAAAGAGATGCTTGACCAGCAGAAGCAGAAGACTCCAATAAAGAGAGAGGGCGGAGTCTACAAGGCTTCTGAGTCATATGCATGCGGCAACACATGGCACATTTAACCAAATTAGGCCTCGATTTGACCACACGGTTTTGCAATGGTGAAATGACTAATAACAATAATAATACTAATAAAAGGGGTCATCTTCCATTTGGTTCTTCATCAAAGACTCCAGAGCCAGCTAAGTGATAGAGATTAGAGACAGAACATAGGCCAGGAAACCCTAAAGGGAGGGTGAGAGAGAAATTAGGTAGAGAGAGAGAAAGAAAAAATTGAAAAAAAGGGGGAGGAGGAGGGGCTTGAAAAAGAGGAGAATGTCTAACTGAGTTTCAAAGGTGGCCAGATCTGAGAAAACATGGCAGAGACAGACAGATCGGATACTGGAAAACATAATTGGGAGAAGATCTGGCTAATGATGAAGATGAAAAAAAAAGGTAGTTAGTCCCTGACAACAAAAACACCATCATAACTTGATCAGAGAAAAAGAAAGAAACGAAAAGGAGGTAATGATGAAAAACTTTTGCCAAGTGAAAACCGGGTCAAAATGTTCATCATTACACCAATCTGCAACTACCACCATCTTTAATTCATCCAAAAACCCAACCCCACGACTAAGATCTACCTATATTTAAGAAAAAAACAAAACTTTCATACTAATCCATAGTCCCAAAAAAACATGGAGCACGACACCAAGCAAACCAATAAAGCATTTCATCAGCAGACGCTACAAACACAAGTTATGCAACTATACTGCCACGGCTCGATCTCGAGGAAACAATACATGTTGAGAAACCCGAATCTACATGTTTCTACCTCTCAGCGGGAAGATACCTCGATTTGGCCGGAAAATTAATTGGGAAGCATACAATTGGGGGGAATGAAGCCTGGTCCGACAACACTATACATTCCTTGAGCACAAGCATAGCACTCTACAAAGAGAGGGATGCAGATACACAAGATCAAGATGAAGGGTCCTCGAGCCAGACAACATTCCCCTCAAAAGACAAAGCTTCCCCAGAATGGCCCTTCTTCTTGAACCGCTAGGAAAGAGGGAGGGAAAGAGAAAGAAAGAGGCTTTTTTTCATGGGTCACTCACTACTACTACTACTACTACCCTCTTCCCACTGTGTCCCCCATGAGTTTCGCCTATCTTCAAGGGGGTTCTGAGAAAGAGAGGGAGAGAGAGAGAGAGAAAAAAAGAAGAGAGTGAGGTTGTGATGATGAATGGGTGAATGAGAATGATATGAGAAAGAAGAGAGGGGGTTATAACAAGAGTAAAAATAAAGGAGGAGAAGAAAGGGAACGTCAAAAAAGACAAAGAATTGGTGCAGGTAGACCCTACCAGCTGCCTTCTCACTTCCAGAAATGACCACGACCCCATGCACCCTTCTTAATTTCCAAACACAAACATTTTCAACAATTTTTATTGTGTGTGATCAACTCTCAACTGCGGTGAAGTCATCTATATCCACCGTTGGATTTGCCACATTATGTGCTGTATATGTTATGTTATGTCCTGCTACACCCGGTCACTGTACCTATAGTACCACACTGACCCTGCACAGAACCGAGACCGACCATCTGATTTCGTGAAATTGAGCGTGATGTGGATGATGGTGTCATCCAGAGAGGGATCTATGTGCACCCTCACATCCTAGCTTTGCATTCAATTCAATGTTTTCAGATATAAACAAACAAACCAAAAAATACTAATCACAGACATTGATTGTGGACCGTAGGATTTCGGGAAAACCAATGTGCGGATTCAGTCAGCGGAGGAACACGCAGTGAGAGGTTTGTATAAAGTGAGAGAGGAGTCATAAAACCTCTTTATTAGGTCAATCAACGGTTAAATGTATTTCATAAATGTACCTAGATGTTTTCTTCAACGTTAAAGTGAGGCCATGAATTAAAACTCTTTTCTTTTGACTTTATTAATTGTTTTGGTGATACACATGCATATGGAAAACATAAAATTATTACTTTAACTGTAATTTATTAATGGTGTGAATTTTTTTGTTAATGGATAGTACTAGTTTTTTTGTCATAATTACTTTTTAAATATATTTAAAGTAGCTTTTAATCAATTGAGAGTGTAAAGAAAGTAAGTACGAAAAATTAAATTTAAATAAATAAGAGAGTGGGATAATTATATATGTAGCATAAGTTTTGTACCTTTATATTAAACTATTTTTAAATTTCTTTAATGTATATTAAATAACAACAGCAAAACTTTATTCTATTAGATGAGTCCAGCTATAAATATAAAAAAAAACACACAACATTATTCAATTTTGTTAAAAAATATCAAATCTGCAAAAAGTATTTTATTAATGAAATTGAAGTTTCTAATATTATTTTTTCTCATTTAGAAAATAAATTTGCGACAAGCAAATAACTGAAATTAATATAACTATAATAAAAGCCAAATACAAGAACGCGGATTCATTATTTTGGTCAATCAACGGTTCAAAATTACGTAAATACGATGGTTTACTAATGTACAAAGACTTTTTACTTTATTTTTAAATAGATAAACCAAGTTAAGACAAAATAAAATACTCTAAATACCATTGTATTTATTAATGGAAATCAATATTTCATATTTATAAATTTTTACTTTGATCTTAGAATTCAGTATTTGCAACAATTATCAAGATTAAACGTCAATCTTGATTGAAATACTTATATTATTATATTTTAATTTTTCCTATTCTTAATAATAGGGGCTGACCCACTTTTGGAGAAATAGAATTATATAATATTAACTTCCAGCGAAGGGACTGTGTTTTAATAGATACAAGTATGGTAAAGCTTTTAATTTGAATGTTTAAATTTATTTTTAATTATTTGACATTGTAAAATTTTCCACACAGATGATATCCATGAAAATTAAAATAAATAGCAGATATTTTGATAAAGAGAAAAGAAGAGAGTAATATTTATGAACGTAAACAATAATTAGCTAGAGGAAGATAGACATAATGATGTAGAAATAATGAAGTGAAGAGAAAAAAGGATGAAAGAGGAGTAAGAACTAACAAGTGAGTCAGAGGAGTAGTTGGGTTAAGAGATGCCCGATAGTAGGTAACCCTATTTATTTATGATTATTATTTAATAATTTTAGGAAAATAAATAAAAAAGAAAAGAGTTGGAAAATAAAAAAAGGGGGTAGGGTCGTCCTCGTAGGACGTGTAAGTTTGAAGCAGAGAGAGAGAGAGAGGGGCGAGGAATTCGAGGGAGTTACCGACGACAGAAGGGGTCCACTCCGTCGCATTTCCTTTTTACCCCTTCCCAATTCCTCGCCGACTTTTCCGTCTTTCTCACTTTTAACCCCAATTAATTAATTTTAATTAATTAATCGTAAAATACACAAATAAAAATATACATAATTTCATACCATCACATGCCATTCTCCAACCACTATCTTAATTCCATCTTAGTTCTTCACCTTCTCCTTCTGTTTTAATTTGATTGTTATTACTATTATTTCATTACTTTTTTCCAACTACTATCTCACTCACTACTTGAACAAGTACAATTTTCTTTTTAATATTAATTAAAATTAATAATTAAATTTATTTAATGTTATTAATTTCCAACAATGAAAACACTTTTAGTAAATTATTCTTAATTATATTTATCGAAACCATGTTTAAGCTTAAAAATAATTATTGAAATAATAATATTGAATAAGATTGAAGTGATCGAAATTTGTTTGTTTGAATTTGAAAAAGTACACTTTTTGTGTTTGAAATAATAAATAAAATATGAGGAAAAATTGTGAAATAAAATATTTGGCATGATAGTGTTTATATAAAAATTATATACTCTCAATTTTTAAATCTTTAAGATTTTGTGTAAGTTGAAATCATTTTGTTGATAATTTAATTCATTAATTTTTTAACAACTTCAAAAATATATAAATATATGTTGAAACTCTAAAATAAATGAAGTTTTAAAATCTGAAAAAAAATATAGCTTATTGAATTTTTCGATTGGTTTTCACCTTTACATAGAATACATGTTGTTGATATATGTAGAACAACAAAAGTTATGTATATATGTAGAAGAAAAAAATGTAAAAACAAAAAACGAGAAAAAAAAAGAAGGAAAATGAAAAATGGAAATCGTGTTATAGTTTTTTACACATAGAAAAAGGAACCAATCACTTTGCAAACAGGTGAAAATGTAAAAGAAATAAAGAAAATGAAAAACAAAGTAACTTTAAACTCAACAAAAAAAAAAAAAAAACTATGAAAACCTAACAATCCCCTTCAACCTCTACAATAGATATTTGAGCTTGGAAACAATAGATTTGAAATTTCCATATACTTGAAAGGCTTGATGAAAATATCAACAAATTGATGAGCAAAAACAAAAGTAATAGTAATCAATTGAAAGAATGTAGTCTGAAGTTTTTTATAAACTACATTGCATTTTTATGTGTTTATGTTTTTGTGGAAGTTGAGATTGAAAACAACGTGTTTTAAGAATTGATTGTCACAATATACAACAGTTGGATTTGAGTTTTTATCTTGCAGTCATTTAACAAATATTTTAATTATTAAATCTCATAAGTAATGCAATGAGTACATGATATTCAGCCTCAAATGATGATCGAGAAACAATTGATTATTTCATTAATTTTTAGCATATTGAATATGATATGACAAACACACAGTGAAACTTCTTGCTTGTGAACAAGTTGCCCATTTGGAAGCACTAATGCCTTTGAGTTGCAAACTAGAATCACTTGAGAAGTACAAACCGTTGTGGGTGACATCAATTGTCTCGTGACGAAGGTGGGTCAAGCCACAATTGACTCGTGACGCTTAGACTATTACACTTTTATGTAAAAAGAGTTGTGTCCTGACTAATGGCTATTGCTTTTGATGTAGTGATAAGTGTTCGATCTAACACAAACCTTGTCCGAGAGCACTTTTGATATACCTTAACATCTTATGTGTAGCATTATAATGATGCAAAGTAGGAGCACGCAGAAACTGACTCAGGAACTGCATTACATAATATATATGGTCTTATGTTTGTAAGATATAACAATATTTCAATAAGTCGCTAAAAAGAAGAAATGTCTTGTGAAGGAACTTTGTCTTCAAACATATGCTTGGTATCTTTAACCAAAGGAGTGGAGTAAGGATTTGCGGTAAGAAGCTCGGTATAAGTGTGAATATCGAGAGATACTTTCTTTGAGAAATATGTGTTTGCTAGATCTAGCAATCTCGAGACCGAGAAAATATTTCAAGTCATCCAAATCTTTCACCTTGAACGCCCTGTTTAAATATTGAGTAACCTGTTTGATATTAGAAATGGAATTTCCTACAAGAATGATTTCATATAGATACATGAATAAAACGGTGAAACTATTCATGATTCTTTTACTAAACAAAAAATGACCAAAACCAGATTGCATAAAATTAAAATGTTTAAGAGAATAGGATAGTTTATCAAATCATTACCCACTTGCTTGTCCACATAGAGACTTCATCAACCTACAAATTTGTCATATTTTGGTTGTTGCAATTCTAGGACGAGGAACCATGTAAACCTCCTCACTTAACTCACCATGTAGGACTGTGTTATTTGCATCAAGTTACTTTAAAAAATAATTTTGAGTAATTGCTACAAGTAAGAGTAATCTCACAGTAGTAAGGTTGACATCTAGTGAAAAGGTATCTAAGTAATCAATACCTTCTAGTTGAATATACCCTTTTGCAGTAAACTTATCTCTGTATTGTTCAAATTCTCTATTTGAATTGTACTCAATCTTATAAACCCATATACGTCCAATGGGTTTTTCTTTTTCGATGAGGATGCTCAGTTATGTACCAAGTTTTGTTTTGTTCTAAGGCTTGAATCTTATTCTTTATAGCCTCTCGCCATTTTGGAAACTTGGATAGTTTCATCATAAGTTTGTGGTTCTTGATTAGAGTACAAGATTAAAGTGTATTTAAGTTGTTTTGCGGACATAAGCCATAGAAGTTGCAATTTACTAACTGATAACGATAATCTTTTAAAAAAACTTGGTATTTTTATGTTCTCCATTTTCTTCTAGTTGATTGCAATGTTTTCCATTATTTTAATTTCAGCTTCTTCCTCTTCCTTGAGATCCCCAACTTCTATTCCATTTTCCTCGAGTTCTATTAGTATTAATTAGAGTCTTGTAGTTGGATGAAATATTTTCAATAAGCTACCGCTATTGTTATATAACTAGCAAGAAGACATGTTTTATGTTAGGTAACAATTTCATAAGTAAAATTGATCACTAAGACATTGATGTAAACACTTCCATTCCATATTTGAGTTTTAGCATTGATGTAAACATCATTAAGACATTTCAAAAAATACATCACATATTCAGAATCTTTGTGCTTTACAACGTTGTTGATCAAATCATAACTACACTTTGTCTCACATATACAATTTAGAGTTGGTCTTCAATTCTTTCCATAACGTCTTCAAATCAATGAAGAATTCAGTCACAACTCTTTTTCCTTGCTTCGTAGAATTATTTCTGGCAAAAGATTTGAAATTATGAAGTGATCTCCTTTGAGAACCTTTTCTTCAAGTATTTTCAAAGATCTTTGAAATTTTCTACGTAGCAATTTTGTGCTATTTAAGTTTTCATGACATGCATGATCCACAGTATAACCATGATATTATATATTTCCTAAGCTTTAGAAAAATACATATTGAGATATTGAGATATGAAATGGGTATACTTTCATCAATAAAGTTCAGCTTATTCTTTGAAAGCAACAAGCATTACATGGCTCTACTCCTAACATGATAGTTCCCTCCATCAAGTTAAAGATTAATCAAAATCATTCTTGAATTCTCTCTACGATGTAGATAAAACAGACTTGAGGGATTCTAAGAAACATCCAAATCATTATGTGTAGTGTTGAATTGGTTTCCATGATGGACAAGAGGAAAACAAGAAAAATCAAGAAAAAATGATTTATCTTGATTGATCTGTAAAACGAAGGACAAAAGGGAAATGAAGAAGAAAAGAATAATAAAATCTATGCATGCATGCAGAAGAAAAAAAACTTAAAATAAAAAACTAGCGAAAAGAAGGAAAACGATAAAAGAGAATTGTATTTTTTTTTCACACACATAAAAAGAAATCAATCAACTTCTAAATAGGTGAGACTGTAAGAAAAAAAAAAAGAACAGAGACAAAACAAAGTAACTTAAAACAACAAAAAACTGAAAATCTAACACAACTACTAAAAACATTTCTATTTAAATTAATTCTAAAATGTTAGGAATGTTAATTAGTTGTGATTCTTAATAAAAGAAAAGGTAGCATAATATATTTAGTTTAATATGGATAAAAGGAACTTAATATAATGATACTACCTACTTTCGCACTGCGAGCCTACAAGAGGAAGATCTTTTGATAAATTCACAGTTAGGGATGCGTTAATTTGGTAATTTTATAGAAGTACATTGTTATTTTTATGAAGTAACAATTTTTAATTTTTATTCTTAATTATATGACCAGTAAAACATTACTTTCAGTGGGCATCAAACTATCAGTAAAGGAAACAAAGTAGTTGAATAATTGTTTTTCCTTTATGAAATGAATAGGAATAAACAGAGTTAAGTAAAGTCGTGCACCCTTCAAATTATTTCGATAAAGCAAGATGACAAATGACATGAAATTGCTTTAATTAGTAAATTAAAAATGTATATAAGTGAGGGAGTTAGGTCTGTGGTTTGATGGTTCACATGCAAAGTCAACACAAAACAATGTCCTTTTCCAAGTCAAGCGATTCATAAAGTTGTGGGACGTTTGCTTCATCACTTCTTTGTAGCTTGGTCGGCTATTTTACGTGTCACTGCTCTACTTTCTGTTTTCTTTTGCTTTACTTTCTGTATTCCATGGTTGAAATTTGGAAAATTGAGCTCTTTCAACATGGATCTTCTGGTTACTCCTAAAAAGCTTGCAACAATGGTTGTTGTACCCTTGGAAGTTGAAACTATATGTTCTAGTAGTAAATTATTTCACAAATTCAAAAAGAGAAAAAAAAAATTGTGAAACAGGAAATTTTGTACAGTTTTTGCATCCTTTTTCTTTTGATCTCACCATGCATAATTATCACAACCTAGTTTTTACTTTTCCTTCATAATGTTATTTAGGTTTTGGTAATTAGACTTTTTTAAAAAAAAATTGCAATGACACCACGTGCTACATAGGCAAATAGACAAGGATCTTGATCATAAGGAAAAATGCCATTTAATTTAGTTATGGGGCCGCCAAGCTTCTAACCAAAGTCAATGCAAATCATACGTGAATGATTTCCCAATAAAAAAAACTTTAGTTAAACCTAATTCACTGTTTCTGATTAGGTTGTACAAATTCGTATTAGCATTAAAATAACACGATAAGAGAAAAAGATTAATCATACTAAAACAAGTCGTGTCATTTAAGTCTTCTCAATTTTATCAAGATTTCTTTTTTTTTTTTTTCTAAATGTTGAAAATTTTAAATTCAAATCATGTCGAGCTATGGACAAAAGAAAAAACTATTTAATTTGGAAGATTGAGGTATATATATATAACAACAAGAAGGGTAGCGGAATCCAATGGAGTCTTTGCTGTAACCCTAATTCCAAATTAGTTAGTGAAATGAATGAACTATTGCATCTACTTTACACAAAGGAAGATAGAAAATGCATAGTAGTACCCCCACACCTCACCCACCCCCACCATCCAACAAGACAACAAACAAGAAACCAAAACCATCGTGCATGCACTTATTGGTAGTATAAACATTGTCAGAAAAAGATTCTTAAGTTTTATTAAGTCAATGTAAATTTCGTCTGAGCAATAATAAATTACATCTTCATCTTCAATACCACAAACACTTTAATATTGTAAACTACTTTAACATGCACATAACAAATCATCAAACATATGAACAACAACTAGAATCACTTTGATCGATTTAAAGACACATAAAAGTCCACACGCACATGAAAGTCCAGACATAAGAACACACGGTAACAAGTAAAAAACGTTGTTGTGTTGTACAAGAATATAGGAATTGGTTGTTTTGTTTGGTTGCAATAGAATTAACCCATTCCCACGTTTTATCCATAACGGGAGAGAGTGCCCGTAAGATGTGCTGCCCAAAGAAACACAATATTTAAAATATATAAAATTAAGAAATTTTGTGTCTGTAATTTAGTGTGGAATGGTACACATCAGAGTGACAAACGGAGAGGACGATACTGGCTCCAGATTTCAACGCTTTTTACAGCCTTGAATATTGTGTTGTGTATCAGATTCAGATTCACACAGCGAAAGAAAGCGAAAGTGGGAAAGAAACAACACGTAAATGTCAAATCCCTGCATCTACAACCCAGCCTGTCCACTTTTTATTTTTGCATTAATAAATGGTTTTTTCTATTGCATGCCCAATTAAATATGACCAAACCATGTCATTGTTGAGGTACTTATTTATTGGTTTTTGGCACGGCACATTTTTTAGATTTTACTTTCCCCTTCCCAATTTCAAAACAACATCGTTTTCCATTGTCCTCAAACATTTGGTTCCTTTTTCACCGGTTTCTTTCGATTTCAAAAACCACCTCGGAATACATTCATTCTCATCCACATGCCTTGTTTTGTTCTTCACGTGCCTTGTAGGGTTTGTGTGTTTTGTAATTATTGACGTGGTTTACTTGTTTTTCTTTAAAGAGAAATGGGAAAAGTGATGAAGAGAGAGGAGTGGTTGTGTTGTGAAGGAAGAAAAAGGGTTTTGTTCTGAAGTCAATTTTTTTGTGACCTTGGAGAAAAGAAAAGAGAGAGAAAGCATAGCAGTCACTCTATTCTAAAATTCTAACAGTCTGCGAACTAAAAACAAACGTACAAAGCTTAAAAGCAAAGCTGGCTTACATGGGTACTGACCAGTGCCATTCGTGTCAGGTCTAATTTAATGAAAGTATTTTTTTATTTATATTTTTATGAAATCATTTATAAAAAAATGAAACTTAAGAATAAAAAGTATAACCATTTTGTTTCCGACGAAGAAAACCACATATTTTGAAATAAGTTATTAAATACTTATCATAAATTATTTGCATCTTGATAATATCATGTAGGTCTAATTGAAATTCTATCCGTTAAGTTTGAATGCTATTAATCAACATCATCTCAACTTTAAGCATCATACACAACTTATTGGTTAGGCTAATTTAAATATAAATCTACGATAAATAAATACCAGAAAAAGGAAATATATTTAAATATTCGAAATTTCGTTTTTTAGCTATGGTAATTGATTAGAGAAACTAAAGAATAAATAAAAAAGAAAATATACTTATAATTATAATATGCAGTTCCGTAAGTCAAATATGTCTATGAAATTAGTGATAGACAAGTGATATACACATTTTTTTTACGTATCTAACTATTAACGCTTAACAAATTTTCATCATCTTTTTTTACATTTTATCATACATTATAGTTATACTTCTTTCAGTTTTCTCTTTTTCCGAGTGTCAGTTACCCTGTAGAAGTCTATGGATGATATTTCCATTTGATGATGTGAGAAATAAACACTATAAATTTTAGTCACACAATTATTTAATGATGATTGAAGTAAAGGATGATGCATAATTGTTCAAGTGAGTGTGTGATCAGTAACTTATTTTCATCTTAACTATTATTATATTAGATTTATAGTTCACATTTCTTGCAGTAATTCACTAGGAGCAAGCTTTTAGATTTGGCTTTTCTTAACTTTTTTTTATAAAATGTGAAATTTGCAAGTCTAATCATTATTATGCATGTGCAGCTTTAGATAAATTAAACCCCAAGTTTGTTTGAGGAATATAAATCTAATAGTTTTATTACTTCATAAAAACTGAAGTTCAATACTCATGGTAGTTTTTTGGCTCTGAAATTGAAGCAAGTGAAAATTACTAACTTTGTTGGGAAGTACAAACTACAATAAATTGAAAAAGAAATTAAAAAGTTAGAAAAAGAAAATAGAGAGAAGAGAAATCATGAGACATTTACTTTGAGTTTTCTTTTTCTATTTTAATAAAAGAATAGAAAATGAAGTTGAAAAAAATGTTCAATCGAAACTTAGATTTTCTTTAAAATACATTTAGGAAAAATTTAAAATTTGACAAAATATATATTTTTTATATTTGTTTTTGACATCACTAACAACTGCAAAACTCTCATAATTATTATTAGTCTTTCACTAAACCATCTCTCCCTTTGAACCTGCTAACATTTTTTTTCACTAATTTTTAGGTAGTCATCCAAACATCTATAAACTCTAATAAAAAAAATCCTTATTTTTCTTTGAATTTTTGCTTTAAGTCTTTAATCAAAGTTTTGATTAGTCTTAATCATTATTTTTTTTTTTTCCTTTTTATTACGTAACAACATGATGATGTAACAATGAAATTGGCAGTCTAATAATTTGTCATGTTATATGAGAGGTTGACATACACTTACATATAATTTTGGTAGTAAACTATAGTTTTAACTCCTCATCTTTTTGTATTAATTGATAACATCAGATTTGTTAATGAATGACTAAAAACATGGTTCAAAAAGGGTCATATGGATCAGACTTGTAAATAAGATGACAAGAGACAGCTAAACAGAGAAAAGTTCAAAACTAAGAGTAGATTATAAGTTCTAATAATAGTGCCAGAGGTTATTACAATTATAATGATTAAGATAGGAGATAAAACAGAAGCTATTCTTAATTACAGTTTTTAAGAAATTAAGCTTATACATACATTATCCTGTATCCTGCAAGTACTATACATTAAACTGCTATAAAATCCCATCGCTGTTGGAGTTTTTCTGCAACATTTGTTGAATCCTTTGGAACAAATTATCAGTCACAGAAAATGGCTTCACGGGTCGGACTCTATATTTGTATTCATTATCATAAAATCTGCAAGATTTGAAAGCCTTGTGCAAACTGCTTAAATTTGTCACTACTACCATACCTAATGTGTTTGTTTATCAGTATGTATATAAGTTCTTTCATCTCTACGTTATGCACTTTCATGAAAAAATTGAATTCCTCCTTGATACTACAATTGAAGCAAAGTTCAGTCCATGACGATTTAGTACATTCCTTTCACGAAATATTCTTTATTGGGGCATTCTATTTGTGCAGCAAAACTTAAACCGTGTTAGAGCTTAGTTTGTTTACGAAAAAGAAATGTATAAGTAGATATAGTTAATAATTATATTAAGAAATAGACTTTAAACTTATTTTAATTTTATAAAATTAGTTATCTTTTATTCGAGTTTAAAACTTATATATTTAAAGTTTGATAACGACGGTAAGATAAATTTAATAATTTTTATAAAATCGATTTATAAGATAAAATTTATATTTATTTATAAACTATTGAAATGTTTTATTTTTAATTAACATAAAATTTCTAACAAACTAAGATCATAATCTATGCCAAATCCTAATCACTGTTCTTTCGAATGTGTTATAGATGAAGTCATTGATGCTACCAGATTTGCGAGGGGATGAGGAAATATTTTTTCCAATGTGGTATTTCCAAAGCAGTGGCATTTTAAAAGGATGGTTGATGGTTATGTTTTCAATGTGAGGCAGCACACAGCACACAGGAAGCTATGGCATTTTAAGAAATTGGTCAAGGCTAACACATTTGTCAAAAATTGTCAAGAATAAGAAATTTGGAACGTGTAAGAGAAGATTCATGTTTCTTTTCAGGCGTGTAGATATTCAAACAGGGAAATTATAGATATGTATGCGCAGATCCTACTCTCTTTTCATACCTTGAGAAATTGAATTGAAGTTTTGTATCTTCTTCCCATAAAAGCAGCACAAGAGAGGACACAGAATTAACCCTTTCACCACCAATTAATCACTGTCCTTCACTGAATTTATTACTGTGATTTTACCTCCTGTGTTCCATCACACATTCTGCAGTGCTGCACCCTCAGTCACAGTCTCATTATTCAACACCTCACTTTCTCACTAACCCTTTTTTCACCCTGTGTTTGCTTCATTATTTTGTTGAGCAAAATAGTTTGTTACCTCTCCCATGCAAGGCACACCATGGAAATATGTCTAATCAGGTCAAAGCCTTGTCTTAAATGAGTCAAGTAGGTTACTATAAAGTTTGAGCCTACCATCTCAATATCTCTTTATCTTTGTTTTTCTTTTTGTTTTTCATCTTTCACACTATAATATTTTACTATGATTTTTACTCAGGTTCAACTTTTGTAATGCTCTCAAATCTCAATATCCAATCTTTTAACCTAACCATTCAACAGGAATTCATATAAATAATATTAAAATTTTAAAAATGTCATACCTTTTTCTTTTGAAAAACTTAACCTTCCAAGGACACATAAACAATTGAATATATTATAATATTCTGGTCTAGGTTTCAATAATAAAAATAGTTTGTTTTTTTAAAAAAAATCAAGAATGAGATTGACAAATACCTTAGATTTTTTTAAGGAAAAATTAAAATAATGTTATGTTAAGAATTTTCCTTTAAAAAACAGTTTTTTGTTGATCCTTCATAAACTTCAATAATAAAAATATTTTTCTTTTTTTTAAATCTAGAATGACAGTGACAAATACTTTACACTTTTTAAAGGAAAAATTAAAATAATGTTATGTGAAGAATTTTCCTTTAAAAAACGTTTTTTTATTGATCATCCATAAACTAATTTTTGGATGATTTGACATCAACTTGATTCTATGGTTTGAACAGCAAAACAGATCTTCTGCTGCAGAAACGTTAACCATTGATCATATTCTCTCTCTTGATTAGCAGGTATTGAATTAACCAATCAATGGCCTGATCTTGCAGCGTTATGACTGTAGAGGATATTGACTGCAGAGTATCTAAACTCGCTTGAACAGACTAAATACCACATCGGACAAAAATTCAGGTTGATATATGTTTGTTCGATTTTCAAAACATATTGTATAAAGTGTATCTATAATCCATAAGAAAATAGAATTAATTTTTTTCAAGTTATATAAGTTGTAAGTTATTTTATCATTTTATGAAAAAAATTATTAATATAAGTTAAAATTAGTTCATGAAATTATCGTAAGCTATTCTTATAAACTCCTTTAAATAATTATACAAATGCTTATGGTACTAGATAAGTATAAGAAATTATAAATAACCTTTTCAGAATTCGCCTTGACTATTGACCTAATTAATAGGTATAAATTTACATGTTTATATAATTTTTTAAATACTTTGAATTTTGTGCAACAATACATTGCGAAATAATATTTTTAATTTTTCAAATTTGTAACATTTTCCGAAAATAAAATTAATAATATAATGTCCAAAATGAATGTTTTAATATATAACTAAAATACAAGGTCTAACAAAAAAATGATTTGATAAATAAATTTTTAAATTATTGATAATAGACATAAAAAATAAATAAGTGAGAAGCTAGTAAAACGTGAAAAGATTATTATAAGATAACGAGATAAACTTATTTAATATTGTATGTGCTTACTTTCTCATAAGGCTAACGGCCCCAATGCTTTTTAGCAAAAACTATAAAAAAAAGGGCTAAAAGCCTCAATGTTGGTGTAATTAGTAGCTAAGCCCAATTTGGTCGCTGATTTTTTAGGAAGATGCTTAGGTACGTTTATATGTCCGTTAGAAGGTGACCTTTTTTCTTTGGTCCAACCCTAAGTTTTTTTTTTTTTTCAACTTTTTTGGATTAAAAGTATTTCATTTTTGGTTTTTTAATTATCCGTAACGAAACAAGTACTTATAGACAGTAGATAGTGAAAGAGAGAAAACAATGTTGGATAAAGTTGCTTTAACTAAATGATAGACAACGTTCATTATTATACTTTTTTATTTTTTATTTTTTAAGACCTTTTCATTATTTTTTATAAAATATTTTTGCAAAGATGAGTTTTCTGAAATTTTTATTTGAATTTTGAAAGTTTCACAATTTTTATAGGAAAGTCCTATGAATATATGAAATATTTTAATTTAAATTTATGAGTATTAATCCAAGCTTGTTGTATGAGTACATAAGTATGAGCATTATCTAACATTTTAAAGAGAACGGGGAAGAAGATAAAATATATAGAAGCATGCGTCCTAAACTCGTACTTTTACTTGTTTCCTTAATTTTTTTTATATCTTTTACATTCAACCATTAAATTATAATTTCATATTATCATGTAATTATTCATATTACAATTAAATAATAATATAATAAAATATGAAATTTTTATTTATATTTTAAATTATTTTAAAATAGGCACTTCTAATGAACGAACTTTCATCTTCTTTTCTCAGCATAAGTTAGTGTAAAAAGACATTCTTTTATGGAAAAGAAAAGTTTGTTTTAGATATTTCACATTTTGTCCAAATTAATTTTAATGATTACCATTTAAAATTATTTTGTGTGGAGAAAGACATAATATAGATGTTGTACACAAGAGGGTCATAAAAATGGCAGAAGATAAAGTAGGAGTTCTTTGTTCTATGTCAGGATTTGGAATCAGATATCATACAAAACACTTTTGCAGTATTCTGCTTTTACCATCTGTTGCCCTGAATGTCTCTTTTCATTTGCATTGCCAGCAATCACCTTCAAGATTTTATACAGCCATGGAGATGGTTGCTTGCAGAATCAATGACATAATATGCAAGACTCTTTCTGTTAGTTAACCACATAGATATATCATCATCCAATATCATATAAAACATAAAAAAAAAAAAATGATGGTATTTATTGTTTACAGTTTAGTATTATGAATGTGATTTAGTGGTTGACAATGAATTACACTAAATTAGTGTCACTAATTGCTTTTGTCCATATTCAGCAAACTGATGCACAATGAATTATACTAATTACTTTTGTCCGTATCCATACAATTGTCATCCAACTTCACTTGTTATCTACTAATCCAATCATCTTGAGCCAGCATGGACAAACAAAGTTAATATATCCCATATTAATTAGTTTAATTATGTCAGGAATATATTCTTATATGCAATTCTAGCTTTGCTCTAATAACATTGATTATGATGAAAAGTAGTGGTGGAGATTAGTCTAGTTATGGACTCATACCTAATGCTAATTTGGTACTAAAAGGGATCCTTAACTTAACTCATTAATTTGCTGAAATTTTGATTCTCTACATGTTGGTAGAAATAAATTTTCTCTTTCCCTGAATATTAAGCTAATGGCGATTGAGCCTTTAAAAAAGATCAGAGATTCAATTAGATCAAGGCTTATGGCAAAGTTGCAGATATTACTGCTAGAAGTAGGAATAAAATTGCACCTGGTATCAATTTTGGCCTTAGACATGTGTACCAAATTGGACTATAGTGCAAATTGCTGGATAATGAGTTACACCAACAGAACTAGAATTGTTTTCATAAATTAGGTTGTTGTTTAAAATCTGAATGTCTTCTATTCTTTCTTAAAGTTTTATTGTCTGCATCTCTTCGAACAATTTCCCATTTTGTTGCATAGCAGTACTTTGTTTTCTACATCTATGAAAAGGGTTAATCTCAAATCTTTGAAACCTTGGAACACAACTCAATTGCCTCTGTTTCAAACCTATCTTCTTGTTCTTCCCAAGTATTGACCATTTTCTTTTTCATCTTTCTGCCAAGTAAATCTCCTATTCATTATGTGCACAGCTTTCATTTTTATGTATAGTGAAAGGCTCTTATTTGTATGCAACTATACATAGAGAAAAGGCTTTCCAAACCTGAAATCAACTATTTATAAGTTATTGTATGCAGTTTTTTTCTCAATGGCTTTGTGCTTCATACTCAATATTCAGAAGAACTCCCTAGCAATTAACAGTTTACTTACTGTGGACACCCTAGTTTTTATGTTTGTAGCATTAGTTACTGATTGTGTATAAAGAAGCCATAGCAACAAAAGGGTGAGTTTCATTCTTGAGTTTTCACTTTATCTGTTTTGGTTCATAGCACATGCAGATCATAAGAGAATGAATGTTAACTTCTATTTTCTCTGCAGAAACATGACTAATTATTGATCACCGATCAGTTTATCTTTCTTCTAGTTAATGCAAATACTTTCCTCATTTTTTGGCTACTTATTTACAATACATCTGCTATTGTGTTAATCAAAATTCCCAAAGTAGCAATAAATATTTGGTTTAGTTACATGAACACTCTTCCACACTCAACTTCCATTCCTTCAACTGGTACTATACCTCAACCTTTAGCCATTTTGATTTGTTTCACTTTATAAGATGTAAAATAAATTTGTTATCAATATTGGAGTAACATTATAAAAAAGATTATCAGTAGTAGGTTGTTGTGTAAGGAGAATTTTAAGTAGTAAATAACTTGATCAAACAAATATCAATAAACTCTAGTAAAAATAAAACTTGTGATCTTACTTGTGATATTTACTGAGAAACATTTTTAAAAACTTAGTTTGACATGGCTCTCTACAAAGGAAGGCATGTCACTTTTATAAGTTCATACGAACTTTTTTAGATGCTCCCTATGGATTTTCAGTTGCATTATTTGCACAAGTTTTCTGTTTATCTCATTTTCACTTTTTGGCTTTAAATTTTGTGACAAGAAGGTACATGTTTATTTTCTGTTTCATGCATATGACCATCCATATTCATCTTGAGTTTTCAAATAGGTGGCTTTTGACTAAAGCAAACATAGGCCTTTCATATTTTGGGGCTCATTACTATGGCCCTTAAATAGTGTGACTTTTGCATTGCAATTAACATGATTAAAACCTGAGTGGTTATCGTGGTGGACCTCATTTTGACCCTTTGGAATTTTGTAATATAAAATCTCAGAAGTCTGGACTTTAAGAACATGGAAATGAACATTATATTTGTACGGTTATTTTCATTTTCAGATATTATTCTACTTCTTTCTTTTCTATATAAGAGATTTTGCGAAATTTCAAATTGTGGGAATCTGAGAATATACGTAGAACTGTTTTTTAGAGTTTCCATTTCACTCTAACATCCTGAATGCTTCATCTTGAAATTTTCTCCCTTTGAATATGTTGATTTAGTTAGTAGAAGGGATAGTGAAAAGTAGAAAGCAGCTTTATATATTAATTTTCTCCTTTTTTTTCATTTTTAAGGAGAAGATCTTATTAAATGGATATTAATTTTATACACCCTCATGCAAAAATTAAAGTTAAATTTAAGTAATATCCAAATAAAAAAATAGGAAAGTTTTAAATTTAAAAAGAAAGTATATTAAATATGAAATTACATGACAAAATCCGAAATAACATATTTTTCGTTAACAATGTTGGATATGATTCTTATTGTATTTTGTTCTAAGTCACTTCATTTATCATGCAACACACTATAAATAGTAATTAAATAATATTGTAAGTATATTAAACATTTTAATTCAAACTTTAAAATAATTCCTATGATTGACTCGAGTTATAGGTGTAGAAGCGATATTGGCCAAGCCCCTTTAGCTTAAGGTGATGCAAACCAAATTAAAAGAAGACCGACATTTAAAAAAGTACTTAGATATTATTCAGGTTTTGAGTTTGTACGATGTAACATATACCTAAACATTTCTTAATAAAGAAAACTGTAAATATATTTTATTATATGAAACACAGTTAATTCTTTTCATTCTGATGTTTTTGTTTAGATTTCATGTTAACTAAAGTAAGGTTAATAATTTTATTGTTGGATAAGAGAGTTAATTTCGATCTTAGTCAAACTTATATAAAATATTAATATTATT
>Ga0099825_1002219_pt1 | contig 25747 bp, 11 predicted proteins | sample SiratroredBW_FD_76838 | JGI IMG/M metagenome (GOLD analysis project Ga0099825, IMG submission 76838) | Root nodule microbial communities of legume samples collected from California, USA - Siratro red BW | ecosystem: Host-associated > Plants > Roots > Nodule | place: USA: California | collected... | reverse complement strand
AGTTAGGTTTTGAGAAGTACAACTAACAGCTAATTTTACATAAAAAAATAACTACATTTATTTGTGGCTTTCTATTAGTTGGTCTGCAACTTTTGAGACCCCGAGCCTCTCGAGTTAGATTAACTTCTTTTTCCATATTTTCGGCTGTAGATTTTTGTCCAAACCTGTTTCTTTAATTTATTTTCAAATGCTCCAAAACTTCTTAAATTCATTCTAGAACCCGATTCTTATAATTTTACCATTTCTGTTTCAGCCATGCAAGGAATATGCAGAATGCAACCAAACAACAGGATTTGTTTGAGTGGAAAATGGAAAAGGTGAGAAATTATTGTTTTTGTTTTGATTTTCAGAATTCTCCAAACTGGAAACTAAAGGATGCTCATCAAAATTATTAAAAGCGGTTTCAGAATTTTACAACATACATTATCATACTTATTTTTTCTCATACAAAACCAAAAATGTTCACTTAAATCTATTCTATCCCTCCAGATTCGTCTCTCCTCCAGCTATTCTTTCAGTCCATTAGTTTGTATCTTTTCTCTTCCACACCTGTAACTCCTAAGTGTATCTCTATTATTGTATGGAGGGGCACCTGAAAATGAGCAAACCTCAGATACGTTACATATCTTATGCAAATTCATGATCCACACAAAGAGATGGTGAACCTAACAAAAATTCTTTTCTTCTAACACAAAATTACTAGAGTTCATTTCTTGCATCAATTCCATCTTTCACTTTCAGCTAAATATGAATATTACCTCAATATCTGGAATTTCTTTCAAAGGCCTGTCAGTAAAATAAGCATATAATGCCCTCAGAACTGCCTGTAATGAGAAACTCAAGAATCAAAACCAATAAACCATAGAGCATATAAATGGGCAAGTTTACATCAAAGTTATGTGGAAAACCTGGTGAGATATCACAACAACAGGTGCCCGTTGCCGCTCAAGCTCAATAATTACAGGTTCTAACCTGCATTATTATAATACAAGTTATTTACACAAAACAGTACTAGTTTGGAACTAAATAATGGTAAAAGAAGTAATGCATCAACCTTTGAATAACATCCAAGTAAGACTCTCCACGAGGATAACGATACCTAAGCTTGTCCTTACAGCGTGATCTGTAGCAGAAAAAGCAACATAAAATAATGACAATAGTTACATGAAACATTGTTAAACAGCTTTGTCATCCCACCAAACACCGGATTTTTCAACTGGAAATTAGAAAGATGACAGTTTGCAACATACTCGTACTCCCCTGGCATGTTCTTCTTGATCTCTTCGTATGTCATGCCATCACACACACCAGCATTTATCTCATCAAGTGCACGCCATTGTATCTAACATATATAGATACTTTTAGAAAGTGTGGGAGCATTTAGCAATATATACTTCCGTCAATCCATATTTTCTGAATTAAGGATGACACTAACCTTGGGAAATCCAACAATTGGTCCTGCTGTTAAAATTGTTCGCTGCAGCGTACTAGTCCATATCTAGACACCAGCCACAAACATCACAAACCATTTATCATTTCAATATTTGCACACATATTTATTACAAGCTTACACAAGCAGCTCGTTCTGATTTGAGACGCTTTTCAACAAATTTAGCAAGCTTCTTCTTATAAATTTCTCCAGCCTCACTGTTGAAACAAATTGCATTGTGTTCCAGTTAGGCACAATAAATTCATGGCAATTCTTGTTAAAAAAAGGACATTTATAAAAAAAGGAAAATACAAAATAATTCAGAGATCGAGGAACTAAAATCATTTATCTTTGCATGACAGCAGTTAGGATAATTTTTCAATTAAGTCTTGAATCAAATAGCTGCATGTATTTTTCTTTGCAGTGAAGTGAGTAGGTAAACCCAAACATAGTAGTACTACAAAGAGAACCATAGCAAGAAGAAAGAAACAAAACGTAATACTCAAAAGCAAATAATTTTTAAAGATGAGATGTATCCATAAGTCCCAGAAAGATATGCCACAGCAAGACAAAAAAAAGCCAAGAATTAGGGCCCTTTAGTTGAAGCTTTTAAAAACAACTGTGTAAAAATAGCTTTTTCTAGAGCTTTTTCAGAAGCTGTTTAGCTTTAGATAACAGCACTAAGTTCAGAGTTTTCCATTCGGGAAAAGCTTATATAATTATTATCACATTTTTTCTAGATATTTTTAATTAAAAAACATTTTTTGTCAGAAAAAATGCTAGCAACCAAGCCTTTCGTTTTCACTAATACAGAAGGCCAAACTGTGCTTAATCAGTCATAAACAACAAGGACATAGCCTAACAATGCGAGATAAATAAACAAAAACTCTACTACAATAATGACCATTAAATTAGAGGTGATACAAAAGTCCTTAGACCACTAGTAGAATCATATAACTAAATGGACATCCTTTTTATCTTCTTCCAGCGGAAGAGAGAAGGTCTGTAAGTATACACAAACAAAATCAGCAAATTTTGGATCTAACACTATTAACTAGCAAGGCATTGAAGAAACTAACTACTTTAACAAACATTGAGTGCTCCAAAATGCTGCATATTCTTTGTTAGAATATACCAAAATATTCGATATTATCTGGATCACTTATCTTAGACTATTCTTCAGGACTATTCCGTAATGCCCAATTATTTCCTAGGAGTTAGGACTGGTTACCATATTTCCTTATCTCATGATTTGTTTCCTATTTAGTACAGAACATGAATAGTATAAACAAGGATCAGTCTTTTTAGTATGAAGATCTCATAAAATTGTATCACATTACAATTACAATATCACGACAGAAAATATTGTTCAAAAAGTCTTTATTTTCTCAATTTCTCCATTCAATACCTAAAACCCCACAATTTCATCATGTTATCGGAGAGGCACCATCCTCTTTGACCTGACCCTTGTAACTACTCCACTTCCAGCTCCCTAAAATTTGGAGCTCTGCTTTATTTTTTGCGATTATTCTTTCCAATTGGTTATCTATCTTGTCAGAACATTTTTTCAGCTTCATTCATTTCCAATAAAAAAAACATCTCCAATCATTATCAATCTATTTTTTTAGGAGCTGTTGTCAACTATACTGTCATGACATTTCTGATGAGACATACAATAGTTGTTTCTTTCTCTCCTATTTCTTATATTTTCCATTAGAACCATTTGTTCCAACAATCATTGACACCGAGCCTCCCACTTAGATAAATATCATGGTGCGACTTCCACAATACTAAAAAGAAGTTACCAAGAACAATTGGGTTCATCTTTTTAACCCAACCTGACCCACCGGTGGCAAATAAGCTATAATATATCGCAGTTTTGGCTTCTTAGAAAGCCACCAAATGGAAGGAGGAGATCAATAATATATTCAACAATTGACAGTAGGAAAAAATATCACTGAAAGGAACCATAAAGGTTCTTCCATAACTTTGGGGGTCTAATAAGGGTATAAATAATAACACTTTGAATAATCTTGATGTGAAATAAAAAATTGACCTTATACTCCTCCTTAAACTACTATTTTAGTTCATCTACAAGTGTAGTGCATCTACTACAACAAGAAGCCAAAATAAGATTTATCAAAATAAAACTGGTAACAGAAAAATAATTTAGATTCTTAGTATTCTAACAGTTCCTCTATAAACAGAACAGAAAATATTTTCATTTGTACACTACCTTTTTCCATTAATATAAACATTACACTAAATAGAGATAGAACCCAAATATTAGAATATACCTTAATGCAGAGTCTCCTCCAATTCTGCCTCTCACATTAAACCGACTTTCTCCATGCCGGGTAAGTAATATTGGGCGTGGTGTAAGATGTGTATTAACCTGAATGATAACAAATTGTTAATAGAAGCTAAAAAGCGATTTGCAGAAGCATTTGCTGAAGGCATATGATTAATGTTCAAGAGAAAACCATTTGCAAAAGTTGGTCTATGAAATTTCGCAATATTGTCTTACTGGGTTAAATATTATAATTAACTTGATCATTTGTTTTACTTTTCAGTGTGTTAATGAAGCTTTTCCAATAAACTTACCAAGAAAAAGACTATCCGACCAGGTAGGTAGCCACTGATATTGTTCACCTAAACCAAAAGATAGAATTTGTGGATCGTTAGCAAATTAAAGTCACACTGTAAACCATGTTTGTAAATGGTTATTGAAAAATTCAAGGAGATGCAGAAATACTTGCAACAAGAAATTCTAGAATATTAGAGCAGCCTCCCAATAGTTTTTTTCAAACAGCAAAAAGTATTTTACTATCATCTGTCCTTAAACATCAGACAAGTGACTTACATTTTATCATAAAGTATATGGCTATGGTAATATGCCACATTTTGTTCCTCCTTTCAAGTTCCACTCAGTAATTTGAACTCATGGTATAATTTAATTTACAATACTGTTTATATACACACCTTACTACTTGGCATAACTTTTAGATTGGGTGGTTCCTTGACATGGTATCACAGACTGGTCAACCAAGATGCCCAGGGTTCAATACATATTTTAGAGCCTAACTCTGTCCGTTTCTAATGTATGTTTGTCACTCAACAGAGTTTGGAGCTGAGTAATGAATCATTTCTAGTTTACCGATTGTATAGTTCAGATACTACTAATAAGTGATATATATAAACATAATGCATCCATATGGTAGTAACATGCTTTTCTAACACTGATCCTTTGAAGAACAATCACACTTTCAATTATACACTTGTAGGGGAACGATGAAATAATAATTACAAAAAAGACAAAGTGGACTCAAGGATAAAATAGTTATAAGCTATTTAAATCTGGAGGTGAAAGTGAAACCATGCCTCGTTCCACACCAAGGTTTTACATCTAGTTAAACTATTGGAATCTATTTATTACTAACCCATACAAAAGCTACTATATGGACAGTAAACATGCATGATGCATATCAATTATCAAACTAGCAATACTAGCAAACTAGACAATGACATGTAAAACGGTTCAGTTTTGCCACATAGAATGACATAACTAAATGTAAAACTTACTTGTATTTGCCCCCCATGTCCACTGGCCATGTCAATCATTTTTATGTAAGATCCTTCTTCTACTGTCTCGTAAACCTAGTATGTAAAATCGACATTACTTAAAACAAAAAGCTAACCTTGAATAGCCATTAAAATTTAAAGTACATATGAAAGACTTGCCTTCTCATAATTGGCTACACGTTCTTTGAAGTCTCGCAACCCAGCCTCAAAATCTGATCTGCAAAAGAAAAGCTAATTGCGTATGTAACTACAATTCCATATACTCATTAAGATAAGATGTCACTAATTTTATAAGAAACATTACACTTCGGCATAGTCAGGGCTTTGCTGAATTTTAAAGCGTATATTCCTCTCAATTATGTCTACATCATTGCATATTGTTTCCAAAAAAATGATCTGTAACAAAAAAAAAAAATGGAAGGATATATAAAAAGAGTTCAAAACTAAATTATTTCCATATCGCACATATGGTTGTACCCATCTACCTTGCATCTGCCTTCAGCAAGTCTCATCAGCATGTTTCTTCGCTGCTTGCTACTGTTTGTGGCATCAAATATCCCAACCTAAACCCAAATTAAAACTTAAGCCAAAAAAAAATCTTGAAAGAAGGCTTAAAGTAACAAAGATATCTAAAAAGAACAAATATACCTGGCCACCTTCTTGCATCCATGATATCATATCTTCAAATGCCATCTTCGCAACCTAGTAGTACATGATATATTAAAACTATGTACATAGAGAAAGGATTACAAGGAGCTAACAATACCAGAATCATTTATATGACATATTGCTAGGTTCAGTATCTCAACATTCAGTATAATAAAAACATATTGCTGTATTTAAACATGGAGTACATGGTGTAGTTGAGGCACTATTTTAAGCATATGCATTTCTCTTTTAGAATCAAATATAACTAGATATAATGGATATTATATGTTATCAGTTATTTTGTTTTCTAGACATAATAGATATTATATATTATTTTGTTAGTACATTGCTATTATATATAGCCCTCTCTTATAAGTTGTTGTTAATGTCCTATGTACTGCCATAATTATTTTAGAGAAATGCATCTGGTATTAGTACTTAATCTGAAGTTACATAATTAGACGTTACAATTTATTGAAAATGTGCTGAAAATATCTGTAACGTCTCCTCTGGTGTAAAGCTTCTATTGGCTATTTAATGAGAAAGGTCTCAAGGAAGATCACCTTTTTCCCACATAGTATTCCTAATTCATATTATGGTTGCTGTGATTTTCTGACAGTTGTTTCTATAATTGAAACGGAAATAGGGTTAAATTGCTTTCATACAAGTTGTAAGTTTTTTCTCATAAGCTACCCAAGAACACTTACTCAAATAATCTGAAAACAACTTATGGACTTATCATAAGTTATTTTCATAAGTTCTCCAAAATACTTACACAAGTGATTATACCATAAAATAAGTTTAACAGTAAATAAGCTCTTCCAAATGCACCCTAATTATACATATCTACAACCTAATTATAAACAACCAGTATAAAGTACTCTTTCACATATTCAAATAAAAATATTGTTCGCAAGAAGTTACCTCATTACGTGCCTCCACACCTTCAGGATTGTCAGCTCGAAAGAAATCAGCAGACTGCACAGAACAATATGACGTGAACTGTAAATTTTCCTAGAAAGTAATGCAGTACCATAATATCATAATTCCAAGAATGAAACTAACATAAAAAGAGCAAATCGAGCACCCCATAGTGATCATGTGATGTTCACAGTTTAAAAGATGATGGCATTGCAATGTATGAGAGATTGTATTACATCAAAGAACGGCTGATGCTAGATTTGGCAATTACTTTTAGGGTAATGCCCCAATATTCTCTAACCAGAACAGGCCAGTGCTAACCCCCTTCCCCATCTTTAATTATTACAGTTTAGTGACCAGTATTTTTAAGTTTAGCACAAGGAACCAGTTGTGTTCAAAGCAAATGAACCTTGATCATTTCAATTCTTATTTCTTTCATTAATTTTTATAATCAAAGCATTCCTTAAATAAATTATAGTAGAACTGAGATTTATTTTCCCTATCCAAAACTTTAGCATACAAAATTAATTTTTAAATTAATAAAGAAAATACAAAAAATCTAAAATGCCCGTACATAAAAGGGCAGCTTGTTTGTTTTTCCTTCCCATTCAAAGACCCTCTCACCATCCTAAAATTTTCTCATCTTCTCTGGTTTCTTCATCAATCTTGGTTAAAAATCAACCATGTCATGGATTAGAAGTAACTTTTGCTTGAGAGCAAGACCTAACTTAGCAGTAATGTTGTGCCTTGGTGACCGATTGGCCATGGATCCAAATGCAGAAACAACCTCTTTGCATATGCAAGGGTAAGGATGCATACAATGCCCTCTCCCATACATGAGCGAGGAGCCTTTTGACACTGGGGTATGTTAGTTTTATTTCCTTTTCTTTTTGGACGAACCCAACAGCCAAGAAGAGGAGGGAGGATGCTTGTGTGACCTCTCATCTACAATATTCAAACCATCGTCCATTCAAGCTGCCTTATCCCCTTCCAACTCCCTATTTATTTCACTTTACATATTCTAACTAATTCTATGTCTCCGTTCACCTCATCACTCTGTTTATTTATAGAGCTGGACTTCTCTAAACTGGGCCACTTTAGGCCTCCTTTTTCTTCTAATATAAACGCCCATATTGGGAGCCAAAGAATATGAGAGGAACTTGGGTATTATGGGGTGCCTAAGTCTCACATCAAATAATATGGGATGCTCAGTGAAGTACTTTAGTGTTTCTACACTTCAAATTTTCAGCCACTTCTACACTTGAGACGCACACTCATATGAGGCAAAACTCTTCTTTCAAGGTTTCTTCCTCCATGTCTATGAGTAGCTAAGTTTTTCATTTTGTTAGGGTTTATTGTAATTGGATCTGCTTTTATGTAGTCGCTACTCTTTTTATTCAATTAATGGTTATTGATTATTGTTCTTCTTCTATGCTTAATGCTTGTGTTGTTCTAATTAGAAAATTAGATCAACTATATGGCTTTATAATTTCAATTGTAATTGGGAAATTCTTGAGTTTTCAAAAGGCAGAAGACAACCAATCATTTTTATGCCTAGGATAGGGTAAAACTCTTTTTCTTAAATTAAGTACCTTGGTTACCCTAATTTAAAGAATTGATAGTGAAATCAAGTGACTTATATTATTTCGTTTACGGGACTAAGGCCTGATTAATTTCATGGGTTGATGATAACATAATTTTGATTGAATAGAAACTACTAGCGATTACACATTAGGAAATCTGGCGAAGTTAAAACCCAATAGTCTTATTCATCCATTTACACCTATTTCACTCTGCAACACTACTTGTTTGATTGTCTTTTACATATGGTTACTTTTATTCTCCAAAACTCGTAATCTAGAAATTATACTTATTTACCCAGTTATCACACAAGTATACGTGGATATGATATTAGTGACTACTTCGTGACTTACAAGATTTGATACTCTTGCCGTGATTCTCAAGCAAGTACATGGAAACATATGTTTGTTAATGATTAGATGTCCTGTAATCCTGACAACTCCATTTGCTTCTTAGTATCATAGAAAATTTGACCGTCAAAGTTACTAGTGACTTTTGTTTTCAGTTTGAGACACGTTATCAATTATGCCACAATTCCTTGTGAAATACAGTTTTGTTTTTTATAGTATCGTGTGGTATATTATAGTTTCCTTGTTATATTTTTGAATACTTAATCCTTTTTTCACAAGAAATATAGTACAAAAGTAGGGACAAATCTCATCTTACAAGTTGATTTTGTTCGGTTGAATTAGAAATACACCAGTTTGTAAGATAGTATTAAATTCATTAAAAGGGTTACTCAAGTATTATTCACGTCCCAAGCCCAATAGTGCTCGAAGCGAGGGGGTGTGTCGGGAAAAATCCAAAGCCCCACATCAATATATACTACCAAAATACAATATATAAATGAGGACAATATTCATCTTATAAGTCAATTTTGTAGGATTGAGTTAGGTTTAAACTATTTCACACTTAATATAATGTAGATAAACAATACATGATAAAGCATAAACTTTTCAATTAATTCTACTACATCATGTTTACCTGACTAGAACCATGCTTAAGGCGACGATACTGCAGAAATGAAACATAAATGTGTTAAATTCACAGTCAACATATTTCCTGTGTTCCATTAGATACAACAAGACTATTGATTACTAAGGAGGATGAGTCAAGAATGTGAACAACCTTACCAACATTGAAGTGTTTTGTATTATGACCTAGCCATCGAAGATATCTTGTAAGTTTAGCTGCAGTGTAAGTCTTGCCTCGAGCAGGCAAACTCACCTATGTAAAAGAAGCTAGTAAGAAATTATTCATTTTCGAATTTTTTATTTTCGTAATTAGATGAACAACATAAGGGAACATGGCATTTTCTTCCCTAATACTAACTTCTCAACATATATACTTACGAAGTAGTTTATCCCAACAAGTTAATAGTCTCATTTTTAAACACACTCAAAACTCCGACTCAAATCCCAAAGCAAAGAGATGACAAAGTGTTGCTAAAAGGGTTTACAAGAAATTAATACTCAAGCAAGAATTACCATGACAATGGCCAAATGCCTATGCTCCTTGGGACCTAACATCTGATCAGCAATTGCAGCAGCTGCAACAGCTCCAGCAGCGGCTGGAATTGAATTCTATTATAAAGCCAGGATGGCAGGGGGAGCAGAAGCAACTATTTGTTAATAACCTCAATTGAAAAGCTTGATTCAACATACATTAATCTATAGGAAATAAATAAACAAATAACAGTAATCATTTATACAAACCTCAGTACCAGGATCCAAACTAAAATTTGTAGCAATTGTACAAGAACTAGAAGATTTTACAAGTCTGGGAAATCCTACACCCCTGTCAACAAGATGTCCTCTCAGATCATCTTCCTTTTGCAGACGTGAAATTGTTCCCACAGACTGCGATTTAACCATTCCGGGACTTTGGTACACCTTAAATTGATCAGGTGCATGAACCTCCTCCACCTAGTTGGAACATCAAGATAGCCTATTAGATGTGATATATTGCATGATCAAGAATCCATACAACCCACTAGCTCCTTTTTTATTTTTCTTGTAACCTCAAGAAGAGACATTTTGCACTTTAAACATTATTTGTGCAGCTACCAGTTGGTTATATAATGATCTACAATCTGTAACTTATGAAACTAGTAATACAAGAAAATAATTCAGAAAATATACTAATGAAATTCTAATTATTAGCAACAAATAAACTGGCACAAAAATAGGATATATTTCCTCTAAACTGGAGATACTTTCCAACAGTTTTAAAAAAGCTTTAGTTCTTATTAAAGGAAATCAGATATATATATATATACACACACACAGACAGAGAAAGAGAGAATAAAATGAACACATTACACTATCAGTACCAAGCATCAACATATTCGTCAGTTACACTTTAGGAGAACAGAAGAAGTATCTAAGCTGATATGTTGAACAAAATAATCTACATCCTCAACCAATGAAAGTCATTTAAGGCAAATACAACTATAAATCCATGACAGCTTCGGTTCTGGAAAAAGACTTCTGAATATATAGCAAATAACCACGAACATTCAACAAAGTTACATCAAAATATCTCTGGACTGATCTTACATGTTTTTATAACAATCCATTCTAGAAAGTATAATCATGAACTTGAAATGTGAATTTGAAAGCTAAGTCTTTACTGTTTTCTGTTGATTGATCATAGGAACACCATCATCTCCCATGGAAGATGAAATGCTGGCAGACCCACCACCTAGTGATCTGGGATTCTCTGTGATGTTAGCAGCATATACAAGTGCTGAACTTGGAGAAGTTGAGGGAGATGGAACAACATAATGCTCAAGATCAAGTTCTAAATTCGCGCATGAGATGTTCTGAATAAAAGATAAAAAATAAGCATAAGGTACATAGTAATTGTTTGAAAAAAGTTGTTTCACACATGTATTAACCAAAAGTTGGAATAAGAGAAAGAGGGCACCATATAAAGGGCATCAGTTAAGATACAAGATCAGACAAGTTATGGTACATTGGTAATGTAAGATAACCATTTGCAATATCACATTAGAAAAATTCTACAGAACAAATTACCTGTCCGTGAAGGGAATGACAACTAAAATTGGCTGAGATTAAAGAAAAATCCTAAGTCATAAATAACTAGTATGCTCTCAGATAAAAAGAAAAATTAATTGATTGTGCATCTAAAAGAGGAGGAATTAGTTGGACATCACACAAACCAAGGTTAGAAACTGTTAGATATCAGGAACCACTGAATACAATTAAACCTTTCAAATTGTATATAGAAGAAGGGGGAAAATGAGATTTAAACCTTTTCTATCTTTTGGCCTGTTAGTTATGTTTTGTGTTTTGAGACACTGGATGTTAATTTATAACTGAAGATAGTTCCCCAGCCTTGTATAAAAAGGACTTCTGTTTTAGAAGTGGAGCAGGACTTCTCTTTGTTAGTTACTGTTAGAATGTAATTAGTCATTAGCTGTTACAATTTGTTAATCATTAGCTATTACAGATTCTAAGATATAAGATCACTAATCCCTGATTATTAGGCAAGAATTTAATGTATTTGGTTCTGTAAATTTGTACAAATATATGTGATGGCATATGATTGTTGAAATCTAGAGTGTCAACCTAGCTGAAATGTTAGGTTTTATAGTGATAACTTACATGAGTTTTATAAAATAAATAAATAAATACATATTGTGTGGTCTGCATTAGAGACAAAACATTCAAATAACTCTTCCTTATATGGTATAGTAGTTTTAGGTTTTTTCGATCTCTTTCTTTTCCTCCGGGTGAACAGTACCCACAATCCACAAAAGACCCCGTTTTCTCTTGGGGGAATAGTACAATGGCCATTGTGTACCCTTTCCTTTTATCACCAAGCGTTCTTTTCCTCCGGTTACCATGCTACCAGAACTGCACTCCTTGGTAAGCACTAAGCTTCTTTTGCCACTCCTTTCCGCCGCCTCAGACGCAACTCCTTCCTGGCCGTGCATTTCACGCACCCACAACAGATTGTTGTTTTTCCCTTTCTTCTGGCTCGACCCACTTGACAGCACACCCCCTACCTCCTTTCTCACATCCAGGTGCCATGTTTTGGTTTATTTCCCATGGTTTTCAACTACTCTCACTCAAATACCATTTTTACAGTGACTTTTACCACTGTTCTACTGATTCCGTGTGAAAAACTGACCGGAACAAGCAACTACAGTTCTTGGGCAGTTGCTGTCCAGTTGTGTGTCAAGGTCGTGAAAACCACTTGACCAAACAAGCCAAAGATATTCCCAACATTGATCAAGCCCGATGGAAGCAAATTAATAATGCCTCTTTGTGCAGCGTTCTCTGGTTCTCCATTGATGGCAAATTGCAGCCCCAATATTAAGCTTTTACTACCTATTATGATGTCCAGAACAAAGCCAAGAGACTTTATTCCAATGATGTTTATCGTCTTTACAACATTGTCTCCAACCTTATTTCCGTAAAGCTTGAAGACAATGATATACAAACACTAAATCAGTTAATTGCCGATTTTGATGCCCTCATGCCTTTCACTAATGATGCATACAAACATGTTGAACAACGTGAAATTTTTTTTAATGGTTCTGGCACTGGCTGGACTTCCTCTGAGTTTGACTTTGTCTGTAATCAAATATTTTTCGACACTGTTGTTCCTCTCAGTTCCTCACATGTTCCTGTGACAATGTTAGTGAACAATTACTTTGCCTCTCAGTTCCTCACATGTTCGGGCAGTCTCCTTCATCTGCCTTTTACTTCCACTCTGGTAGGAAAGCTCAATTATCTCACAATCACTAAACTTGATATCACTTTTGCGGTTAGTGTGGTAAGTCAGTCTCTAAATTCTCCTCGTGATAGTCATTGGGATGTTGTGACACGTATTTTTCGATACATAAAAAAATGCTCTGGGACAAGGATTATTATATGAAGACAAAAGCAATACCCCAATCACGTGTTACTCTAATGTGGATTGGGTAGGATCACCATCAGATAGAAGTTCCACTTTTGGGTATTGTGTTCTTATTGAAGGAAACATGATCCCATGGAGAAGTAAAAAGCAAAACATAGTCACTAGATCCAGTGCAAAAGTAGAATATAGTGTTACGGCAGCAACCACTTGTGAGCTTACCTGGCTTAGGCAACTATCACAACAACTAAAAATTGAGGACATCCATGAAACAGAGCTAATTCGAGGCAACCAAGCTGCACTTTACATTGCATCAAACCCGGTCTCCATGAAACAACCAAACACATAGAGATTGATTGTCACTTTGTCATAGAAAAGGTGCTCTCTAGAGAAATGACAACTGATTTTGTCAATTCCAGTGACTACTTAGCTGACATTTTCAGCAAGGCCCTTGGTTTGAGTACATTTTTAACAAATTATTTACAAATGACGTATATGCTCAGCTTGAGGGGGAGTATTAGAGTGTAATTAGTCATTAGCAGCTATAGATTTGTTAATCATTAGTTGTTTAGATTATAGGAAATTAGGAACATTGATCCCTGATTATTAGGCAAGAATTTGTTGTATTTGACTTTGTAAATTAGTACAAATACATGTCGTGTGGTATCCATTAGATACAACATTCAGATAACTCTTCCTTATGAAACTAGACAAATCCTGATGATTTTCTAGAAGAAGAGATTCCAATCCGTAGAAGAGCTTTCAAATTGCAAAAGCTTGAAGGTGAAGGTAGATGATTTGAAGTGGAGTGGTGGATTAAGGCTTCTAAGGAGAAACAAAGAATCTAACCTCACAAGGAAGGTGACTTGTGAGAAGCTCGAAAGAAGGAGAGGCTCCTAGGATGACTTTTGAACAACTGAAGATGCCAATTCAGCATTAATTCATTACTCATTCAAAGGTCATTTTACAAAGAGAGGAGAGTCCTACTTATTAGAGCTTGGCTGAAAATTCAAGGAGTGAATGGAGCGTAATTCAAATTTGAATTCGTCCATGTGCTCCTTTAATCGAAGCACAAAAAGTGGGTCAAGGAACATGGGTCACACTTTGCATGAGTTCTGCATGTTAAATGTGACAATGTTCTTTTAGGTTAGCTCTACGACCGGCTAGGGTTTCTATTGGACTTGGATGAGCCCAATTTAAGCCTTAGTTTTTTTTATTTTTTTGAACAGCGAAAAATAGAATAAATAGGAGCACTTAAAGGATACTTTAACCCTATTACAATCAAGAAAAAAGGGAAAACTGTTTTCCCGCTCCAGTAAATTTAAACCTTAGTAAAACCTTAGTATCTATTTACAAGTCCATACAAGGCAACTCTAGACTACAAGGGCCAAATACCTTAGTCTACTTGACTCTAATACAAACACAAATAGCCTAGACTACTTGGCCCAATTATTCTCAATCTATACAATTTATATTACACTAGAGATGGTCCATGTTAGGAGTACCTAAGGCCCATTGAGGTTAGCAAAGGCCCAATCTTCCTATATCCTCCTGGTCATGGCTTTAGTTGTTGGTTATTTGGTTTGAGGTCTTCCATCAGATCCCAGTGTAAAAGGAGAAAACTCCTTGTGTACTTGTTTTTGTTTTCAAAATACAATACTAATCAAGGACGGACATAAGAAATCCTTATAGAAACTATTTTCATCTTGCAATAAGAGTAGAAAAACATAAATTACATAAAGTGTGATTTTATGATTAGGCATCAGAAGTAGCATTTTAAGAGAGAGATAACAAAAAATGTAAAGTACAAAAAAGGACAAAACATGCGCATGAATTATGCTAAAGAATGAACATCTTTTCCAAGTTTATGTAGCTATAAAGCATTTACAGAAAACAACCAAATGTCATTTTCTTAATAACTATAAAAGTAAATAGCCTGTACAACAAGTGTTTGTATATTTCATTTTTAGTACAATTAAGAAAAAACTATAGTCTTAATACAACAACTTTAATACTACTAGTTTTGTTTAAACTCCATCAATGACTAAAATAATTGAGCACATGCTTGATCTTTAGCAATTACCACATGTATTTGTTAAAGGGTAGATTAATGTTAATATGCAATTAATCCTTGAAGGTCAATTTGCATATTAACCTTAATTTTCCCTTTAACAAACACACATAGTTGCTAAAGACCGTACACGTGTTCAATTACCTCAACCATTAACGAAATTCAAATAAAATTAAAGTTTTTGTATTAAGATTGTAATTTTTCTTCTTATTGTACTAAATATAAAATATGTCAATACTTCTTATATTGAACCGATTATTTACCCTAACTACAATAATAAAACGAAAATAATATGACCATTTCCTAAGTCAAATGACAATACCACAATAGAACAAAAAAATCAAAATTTGCTTAGATTATCCACTCAAATTACTGATATTTAATACTTAACTAATCCACTTTGAACACTACAATATTTTAAGGGCAGGATACCTTCATGTTCACATAAGGCTTTTTAATTGAAGTATCTTAAGACTTAGTAGTCAAAGTAACATTTAGTTTCCAGCTACAAGGTATTACTGTACTTTATGTTATCATAATTATTTTTAATTAGTAGTTACAACTGTACACAGAAGAATCTGTCTGTTAGGCTGCCATTAGTAATTAATTAGATGTCATATTTCTATCATTTCATTACTATATAATTAGACATTACAATTTCTAGCAAATGTTTTGAAAATATCTGTAATGTCTCGTAAAGCTTCTAAGCTATTTACTGAGAATGGTCCCAAGTGGCAGATCAATTTTTTCCAAACGGTATTCATAATTCTATGTTATGGTTCTTGTGATATTCTGACAATAGGAGGGAGTTAATTACCTACAATGTAGTGAAGCACACTGAACAGACAGTAATTCAAAGCCAAGATTTAAAACTTCATTTATAGTACAACAACAACAAATCAAGCATTTTCCCACTACATGGGGTTAGCCACACTGATCAAACAACACCATGATGCCCAATAGTGAGCTAAATCTACAAACCTCTACATCCTTCTTAATGGTTTCACCTATAGTTTCTCTTGGTTTCTCTCTTCCTCTAGTGATAAGAGCCATAAAGCTGCCCTCCATAGTATACTTTCCTTACTAGGGCTTCTTCTATAAGTCATCTCCACACATAGCCAAACCACCTAAGATGAGATTCTACCAATTTTTTTCTACTACAGGTGCTACCCCAACTTTATTTCCAATGCATTCATTGTTAATCCTATCTTCATCCCACTTAGTTTGTTTTCCTGTTGGCTTCTAATGGCCCATAACTCAGTTCCATATGACATCACAACAAGTCTTATAGCGTTCCTTTAAGCTTGACTATTGCCTTTCTTGTCACAAATAACATTCGAGGCACTCCTCCATTTCATCCACCACACCATTAGATCCCAATAATGTAAAGTAGAAATTAAATGACTATTTTATAATTTAGCATCTAAATTTCAAAGATGAACAAAAAGGTGACTCTCTTAAAGACTACCTGATTCTTATGTCACAAACATAAGGAAAACTGATAATTGGAGTCTTACCTCACTGCCTGTCTGATGTTCTGAATTTATGCTGACATCAGGTATCCCGCGTACAGACGATGGACGGAAATTCTCCTGATAAGCCCTCCAACTAGCTGCAAGATCAAAGGGAGAAATCCTTTTTGCTTCCACAAATACTCGATACTCAAGAACTTGATCATTATCAAGTCTAAACAAAGCCAGCCTGTCACCATCTTGCCATGCTCCCCCAACTAGTACTCGGCTTGAACCCTCCTCAACAAAACAAGGATTATCGATGCCGTTGGGCTTCAAAAGGAACTTAAACTCTAAAGCTTCTGAAAATCCCAAAAAAGTTAAACACTTCAGGTCAGAAGAATGCAGTTCATGCAACCCCTTTCACCATAGCAAGAAAATCACCAAAACTAAATTTCGAGACACCTTAATACCATCTAAATGAAGCTCTCATTCAATACTCATAGTAAAAATTTGCATTTTTTATTCTTTTTCTCAGTTCTACATACAAATATACAACTAATTTAAAATGAAAAGCAAACACCAAGCCGGCGAGAAAGCATTACCATGATTAGGTGGAACAACAAAGCTCAGCTCCCACACAGTCGCGGATTCCCGGTCCATAGAAAGCTGAATTTTTTGCACCAAAAACAATAAAATTAAGAAGAAATAAGAGAGACCCAGAATAAAATGAATGAAATGATGAAATGGGTGTGCGTGAAAATTACAGCTTTGGAAGGATCCGAAGAAGGGCCTAAAGGGAAAGAGCCTGATACGTGAGGGAGAAGGTCTCCAGAGAGAGTGAGATTGGGAATCTCCATCTTGACCGAAACATAAAGCAATTCGGGGATTCGTAACGGCGTATGGTTAAGGCCATCGCGGTCTTCTTCGTTATCACCCGCCATTGATTCTTCAGAGTTTTGTGACAGTTTGTTAGCCGTACGTAGCTGCAGCAACGAAAACAGAATAGATGGTGATGTGTGTGTTAAAAAATCCTTATCCAACTCTGCATAGAGAGTGACCTACAACATTTTGACAGCAGTGCTATTACATTATATATATATATATATATATATATATATATATATAAATTCAATTAACAACCACGCTAGTCTTTAAACTAATTAATCATATTTGAAATAGTAAATTATTTTAATTAATTATATAGGTAATACTGATTTTTAATATATTACTTATTAAGAAGAAGACTAACATTTTCTAAGTTAATTGATATTTGGTATAATTTTGTTAGTTTTAACTGCATGTCTTTTAAAAATGAAATTCTGCAACTTTTTATCTCCATATTTTCCAATTGCAAAACTTGAACTTCATTGAAGCTAGTAGGTTATTTTAATTTGTCTCTTTAATTCTTATTACTGTTTTATTAAATCTATAATAAAAAGGACAAGCATGATAACTGCATATTTGGTGTACAGTACTATCCTTAATTCTATGAATGTTTGTAACAATGAAGAAAGAGGATACACTCCGTAACTATTTTTACTTATTTAAATAGGATACATTTGGTAACTTCTTCTTTACACTTTTTCTAATAATTTTATCTTTGAATTGTGATAAATGTTTTTGTTTATTAAAATAATAAATATATATAACAAATAATAAAAAAGGAAAGTAACTGTTTTTTTACACATTTTCTTATTATTTTACCTTCAAAACATTGATAAATATTTTTATTTATTAAAAAATGTGCAAATAATAATAATAATAATTATTGATAGTAATTTGATTATTTTATAAGTAACTAAATACTAATTTTAATTATGTATATATATTTCTTTAAAAAAAATTAAATAGGACAGATAAGAAAAAGACATACACATTCCTGTGGTTTAATGAATAATTTTTACAAATAAATAAAAATAATAATTATTTCTTATAAATATTTTAGTATAACTTTATTTTTATGTTTTAGTAATTACTTTTTATTAGTAATAATTATATAACAAATTTTAGTTGTATTTATTATATTTATTATTACAAAAAATATCAAAGATACACAACCAAGCCGGTATTTTCACTAGTATTTATAAAATTTTATTGATGATGTTTTGATTGAGATATATATATGGTAACATGGTTTGATTATATTTAGTAATTAAGTAGTATGGACATATATATCAAGTAATTTGTTAAGAGTTAATTGTTAGATCTGTGACGTGCTATCATGGAATGTCATCTGAAAATAAACAATAAAACTAAAAATGCATAATTATAACACATATCTACTTCACCTGATTAGAATCTTGGGGAAAAAATTGAAAACTAATGATGTTAGACAGATCAAAGTATAATTAAGTCTTACTGCATAATCATTATAATTATTTTTTATAACGAAATTTTAAGGGTAATACGTGAAACTATTTTAATGTTTCATTCATTATGTTATATATATCATTCTTGTAACGTGGTTAATATCAATTCAGATAAATCCGCAAATCTAAAATATGCTTGCTATAATGATTGATTGCAGTGACAGACTACTTACTCACCTTTCCAGTCACTTGTGGAGAGAAGTATTCCACTTTTGATGATGCAGATAGGTATGTATGTATGTATGTATATATACATATGTATGTATACATACATATCTATATATATATATATATGATTCAGTTGGTCTCAATTGTTCTTCATTTCTTTTCATTCATTAAGCCTTTATTGCCAACCCTATATGCAGCCTATATATTGAGTATTATATGGTTTTCCTTTAGGGAATGGTTTGCTTTCTGAAGCACAAAGACTCTAACAAGGATTTATCTCTTGCTTAATTAAGAAAGCAGGTACCTACTAGCCAAAAGTAGGCAATGATTTAGGAAATTACATAGAAAGGAGCATATACATTTTCTTAATTCCGCTGTTGATGTGTATACATCAAATAATTAAGGGAAAACAATTTCAGTTAAGATACAGGTTTGTGGCAAGTTTTAACAAGTTTGGGGGATTTAATCAGATTACTATAGCTTGGTATAGCACAACCAATCTTCTTCAATTCTTGAAATGATTGTATGGTCACAGGATCAAAGCCACCTGCAAACTGAAAGCCATTGTGGCTGATGAGTTGGATAAGAGGAAATCTTAACTTAAGGGTGATTCATGAGGAATGTACTCTACCTGGTGTACTCTGAATGCAAACTTAACTCCTTGCACAAAGAGGTTATCTTCCTGCAAAAGCTCATTTGACTCTAGTTCCTTGGTTATCCGTTTCATGAATTCCTTTGCCAGTCTCAATGAACTTAGCTTCATCTGCAATCAATAACAAGATAAAGCCTTTCAAGTTTCAATTTATTTTGATTGTAATAACTGGTTAACTCCTCTACAACATATATAACATAAAGGGTATGGATTTTTTGGGTCTTTGAAATGATACTGTTCTGGCTGAAGCTAGAAGTATAGGACATTATACCCCAATCAGTTTTCTGGTTGTTTGATCCATGTGAAATTGATAATCATACACAATTATTCAACATTATTATGAATGATTTCATTTAGTGTCTTGCTAGTTATATTCTTGATTCTAGAGAATACAAAAACATTTCTTGATTTAAAATAAGCTTGAGTTTAAGCATACAACCCAGTAAACCTTATTGATTAGAAAAAACACACCTTTCATTAGTAAGAATACTAACCAATAAACAGGATTTAATCAAAAATTTGTGCCATATTATGGTCTCAAGGCATAAACAAGCTATCAAGTATTTACTCTCTACCTGACCAATAAGGCCTGAGTCCAACATCCACTCCCAAGGGATATGGAAATTCCTGTATCGCTTGCTAATAGTCTCCCTCATCCTCTCTTTAGCACTCACACTTCTCTCCAACCTGCATATTTGAAAGTGGCAGTTTCAATTGATTTTATGTATTACTCAAAAGTTTTAGTATGAAAATTCTAAATTTTGTACATGCTCGCCTGTCTTGCAGTGCTTGTATCTTTCTCAGAGTCTGAGACAGTGGCTCTTTGGGATTGTCCTCATAGGATGAAACTTCAGATTCAAGGTTCTTCAGATCTCTGTAGTTACAAGCTGCTTCCCTCAGTGCATCTACTTTTTGTTCTGGCCACTGAGGAAAATGTTTTAGCACTGATCTCTCATCCACCAATGAAGATAGTTCCCCATCCAGCCATTTCACAAATGCTTCCACCTCAGAAACATCTGCAAATGAGGCAGACTCTACCTCCTTGATTAAGAAACTGATAAACTCTCCTTGTCTTTGAACTTCTGACTTTATCTGTCCAGGAAAATGCATAGTATAAATGAAAATATATATGAAGATTAATCAATAACATCAAAAATTTTGACACATAAAATTGAGTATTGAGAGGTTTGGGGCTAAACTTACAGCTGAGAGATATGATGAGCGGTTTTCAATTTCCTCAATCATGTTTCTGCTGAATGCTACTGTGGGAATTCCATTGGACTGTATTTTGTTTTCCATGTTAGCATCCTTTCGTGTAAGGGAACGATACAACTCTATTACTTCAGGCACACGGCGCACTGCTTTTAGCCCAACTAATGATAATTTTGGTGGTGTTGGAGGTGGTGGTGGTGCTATTGGCTGCACTTTAAGTACTTTCTCTTTTTTATGCGAAGGAAGAAGGAGGGCAGCAGAAGGTCTTGGTGGAGGAGCTGGTACTGTTGCTGGTTTGTCTTTTCTAAGTGCTGAGTCTTGAAAATCTGGATTTGTATGTATATTTGCATTTTCTGAACTCTTTTCACATGTGATTACCTGAACTGGTGGTGATGCTTTCAGTTGAATTGGTTCTGAATTGTTGTTGCCATCTATGGATTTCTGTATCTTCTTCCATAGAACTGATTTCCTCTCCAAGTTGTATGCTTTAAGTGAAATTACCTGTGACTTTAAGCGGCCAACTTCTTCTCTGAGTTCCTGGTTTTCCTTCTGTAGTAACTCGTCCCTTGCCATGTGGACTTCAAGTTTTTTCTTGAGAGAAGTGATCTCAGACTCATTCTCTTCCTGTAGCATTGTCTCTCCTTCCCTCATCAGAAAGATAGCTATAATATGGTTACCAATTTGATAGCTTGTTATTCTTCTAAATTTGGTCTTGCTTTTGAAGTAAGGTTGGTATGCAGGAGTTAAATCTGCAAGAATGCCCCTGAAAATGCTTCCAATGGCCTTATGGACATGAGGGGGACAATGGTATTAATAAGGATGCTTCAGACATTTCACACTACTTTAATGCACTTTGCTATAAAGACTCATTATGATTTCTTTGTAACAAATTCTATGGGGGATGGGAGATTACTTGAGCTTGATGGCAGCTCTAGTATGTGATAGCTGCACTTAGAGTGCCATGTTAGGTACAACATTAAATTCTTTGGTCAAATTTACTCTACTTTAATGCTTTTGATTTTATATTAATCTATTTCGGGGTGAGATTTCTTGCTTTCTAATTTGTTCTAGTGTCATATCTTTGAGGGTTAATGGCACACCTATGCTGCAAAAGTTTTCCAAGTGAGCTTATTTGGCTTTGGTGAGTATATGCTTGTCTTGTCTCATTAATTTCTACTATTGAATCATGTCCACTCTTGACTCTTATTCAATTCAGATTTTCTATTTAATATACACATGGCCAAAAATGAAACTAGTTTGTATAGTTTTGAAGTCCTAACATACATGGAACTCTCTTTTATATTTACATATCTCTTATATTGTCCGAGTGTAACTAGTGGAATGGAGTGTCATTGGGTAATGCAAGCTCCATGGTTTTATGGTTGCCTTTTTTTCATCATTTGAGAAGTGCCCTTGTTCTACTTGAATGGCATTTGGCTATTTCTTTGCTTGTGAAGCAATGAAAAGAGAGGACAAAGGAGGTAGGAAAATGTATCCCATTATAGACAAGTTCCTGGGAGGGTGAAAAAATATTCACAAGGAAAGGTGGTGATAACTACAGCATACCAAATAAGATCCGTATGATATCTACATTTTTTTGTCACTTAATTATGTTGTCTCAAAGCCCCTTCAGAACTCCTTGGCTCTTTTTCTTACTTTCTACTCCTTCCATGGACTCAAAAATCTCCACACCTTCTACCCATTATTCCACAACCGAAAGTGTGAAACTGATGTAGATTGGTACTGCTGAGTCCATGGTCCTATGTTTTAGGTGAAGAACGTGGAAGTAATCAGACACAAACATTGTTGTTAAAGTATTGGTTCAAAACCTTAGAATTCAGATATTAAATTATGCCATTCCGTTCTCTTTACCATCACACTACCAACTTTTAGGAAACAACATACGTGTTTTTTCTCTTGGGGTTGGTAGCTCATCTCATCATTCCTTTAGTTCTAACTCGAAAAATGGAAAAAGTAGAGCAAGCAAATTACAAAAGTTGCATTAGTTAAAGTATAGTATCAACTTAGAGAAAGAAGAAATAATGAAAAGTGGATATGCAGATGGCATGAATAGGAGGGAAGAAGTGTGCACCTCATGCAGCATTTGGAATTGTTGTGAAGATGGCATGACAGCTATAATTCTGTGAGCATTTATTGAGCGGTTGGAGGTGTATAGTTGGCTTGCATGTACGCATTGAATGTGTATATTTGGTCAACAAATCAAAGACTAAGATATGAAATGGTGTGGTTAATGAATATGAAGATGCATAACTTTCAACAATGTTTATATGTAGCCCCACTTTCCAGCCTTGTATCTTTTATATCCAAACCTTGCTTATTTTTCTTATCCACAAAAATTTATGTACACAGCATTGACGATGGGACAAGTACAACCAACATATTTTGTAACACATTTTTCTTTCTTATTGTTAAATTTATGGATCCGATATATAGAAAATATTTGTTCTATATTATTTATTTTTGCTATTAATAATTTAATTTTTATATATTCGAACATTGTAGAGATTTTATACTGTATAAAAAAATAAATATATATATATATATATATATATATATATATATATATAAAGTTAGATAACTCAAATTTAGATTTAAATTTTAGTTTCGAACATGATATCATAGTCTATCATCAATTCAAATTTTGTTAGAGTGTTACACATATTGTTAATTTGATTGAGGTTAGTGTTATTTCACAACCACGACTGTTTAGGGTTCTTTTTGTCAACATTAAACGTATTTTTTTACCAATATTAAATATATTTTTTCTCAATTTATGTCAATTAAGATTATTTCGATTTATGCTAGCTTTTTTTTTTTTCAAACAATATCAAGTAGAGTTATTTTTGAACTATGTAACTTGAATTATTTCTTAATTAATATTAGTTAGAATTTTCTATGGAGCACTATTGTATGTTGATATCAACTAAAACTTTTTATTTATATTTCTTAATTAACATTACTTAGAATTTTGTATAAGGGGAGCTATTGTATGTTGATGTCAACTAAAACTTTTTATTTATGTTAATAGGAGTTTTTTTATTTTTTTTCATTTATATTGTTACAATATTTTTTAATAGTCCGTCATCATTTATAATGTGATTATTTATTTTTATCGATGTTTATAGTGATTAGTTATTTATCAACAACGTTAATGTTATTCTTTCTTAATGATTTATTAGGATTTTTTTTTAATATTGGTTAGAAAAACTTGTGACTAATATTAACTAAGATTTTTTATTTTGTCAATGTAAACTATGAGAAATAACATCAATTAAGATTGGTTACAAAAAATAATAATATTAATATTTTTGAATTATTAATAATTTTTAATATTTAAATAATTTTTTATATTTGATGGTAATTAAAATATTTTATCCAAATAAAAAAAATAAAATCTAATAAATTCAAATTTTTCTTATTTAAATAAAATATTAAAATTAATTTAAAATGATATGAATTCAAAGTCAATTTCAATATATTTAAATATCTTATAGATTAAAATTAGTTTAAATGACTATAAGTAATCTTAATGTACAAATACTTTTTAGATAACACTAAACAAATTAACATTTACACCATCTATACATTTTAATTAAATTCAATTCTAATAAAAAATTATATTATACAAATTTAAGGAAATTAAAAAAAATAGTCAAACCTTACTATTAGCCCCTCACAAACAAAATAAATAAATAAAGTGAGGTTTTTTTTGTCAAAAAAACAGAAAATAATGTTAGTGTTCAATAAAAAAAAATATGGAAAAAAATCATTAATGAGGAGTAGCTTCCTTTTTTGCTAGCATGGCTAATTTCCCCAACAAAGTTTGAGAGAAAAAAATAAATTTATTTTAAATGTGAGAGGTTAAAATCATTTTTAGTTTTTTCTTTGTTTTGAATTAGGCTGACTAAGATTACTATATTTGAATTTGATATAAATAAACTATCAAAATCTAAGGAATGAATAAGGTTAAAGGAAAGATAAAATTGTCATCAAGTAATGAAGTCAATAATCTAATTGCTGTGTTTAAGGTAAATCTTTCCTCAAAATTCTTATTTTGATTTAGTGTTTATTTTTTAATTTCAATTATACTTTTCTCTGAGTAGCGGAACTCTCTTTTGATATAAGTTCGATCTACTTAATTATTACATTTATAATATGAATATATTTAAAATAATATAATCTTTATAAAAATAATATCTTACTCTCAATAAGTAAGAGTACACCTTAACACATACAAAGAATCACATATTGTATTAAAAAAATGTTGGGTTGATAATGAGAGATAAATCATTTCTCTTTTCAAAATGTGAATGAAATGAAGATTTTACAACGAAAAAAAAAAATGAAAACCTGATCTTACATTTTCAATAATAGAGTTACATTTTCAATAATAGAGATGGTAAAATAGACATTTTCTTTTTATCTGTTTTGGTGTGCCTCAGATACCGTCTACTACTAGAAATAGATTGGTAGGTAAATCAAATTAAAAATCATGGCATGTTCTAGGCAGGTTAAAATACTATAAATGAAAAAGAAAAGTTTCATTTTCTTATTTCACGAAATCAAACCAAGATGGAAAATATAATTAGGTAACAAATATATTAATATAAATTTTCCTATTATTAGTGTAAGAGGATTTAAGTTAAAAAACAACCTAACAATGATAATATATATATATATATATATATATATATATATATATATATATATATATATATATATATATATATATATTTGTGTGTTTTTTTTTTT
>Ga0099825_1002217_pt1 | contig 25759 bp, 14 predicted proteins | sample SiratroredBW_FD_76838 | JGI IMG/M metagenome (GOLD analysis project Ga0099825, IMG submission 76838) | Root nodule microbial communities of legume samples collected from California, USA - Siratro red BW | ecosystem: Host-associated > Plants > Roots > Nodule | place: USA: California | collected... | reverse complement strand
TTCAAAAATACGATTTTAAAAATAACTAAAAAATTAACTTAAAAAAACAAACATTCAAACCTATATACTAACATCATAGATCAATCTTAAACAAAAAAAAAAAAAAAAAAGGAAAAAAAGTTTGGAGTGTTAACAGAATCAGAAAAAAAGAGGTGTGAATAGCAAATTCGATCAACGGCATATGGACTTTGGGTTTAAAGGATAGAGTGAAAAGGCAATTGCTTCCTGCTTCCTCACATTTGCTTCCTGCACCGATCAACTTTTTAAAATGTTATTGTTATCCTTAACATATTAATTTCGTTTATGTTGTTTATGGAAATTGGTTTCTGAAAATGACTTCCGAAAAATGAAATCTATAACTGGTTAGGGGTGCGAGAAATGAGTTATGTGTTAATTTTGCATTCTCAAAAATGTTTTCAAAGTATTTTTACATCCATAAGGATAATTCTAGTATTTTAAAAATATGATGGAATACAGGAAGCAAATGAAGGAGTGCAAGAAGTAATTGTTGTCATCTAGTAATAAAATTAATCAATTAGTAGTCTACCATAATTGGTTATTATTGGTGTTTTTAAATTAATAAAAACTATATAAAAAATCGAAAATAATTTAGCAATAAACATGCATTGAAATTATTACTATTTTTTCATTGCCACAATTTAGTTCCTTTCAACCTATACGAGAATTAGTATGATTCTCCTCCAAGTGCCATTGGATGAAGTAAGTATCAAAACAAATTACTCACTTTCTGGAAGATTCATAATGCTTGTTTGTTTCATTGGTAAAAGAAAATAATGGTCAAAATATAGATAAAAGAGGGAGAAAAAAAACCTTCTTAATTATTCTTGTTCGGCTAGTTTACTTTATTCTTCTCACTTTGTTCTTAAAGAAACAGTGTAGAATATATAGATTCTCTCCAATCATTTATCTCACCTGCTGCTTACACCATTCTTTTTGTGACACGTGTCAATTATTATTATTTTTTTTTTCATAAAAAAGTCTTCTTTGAGTTTAATAGAATTATTATAAAGAACAAAAATTTTATATGACTGTTTAACTTAAATATTTCTAAAATTTCAAACTCAAAATAACTACATATTTTATTTATTTTTTAAAAAAAATTCTAGAAATTTTTTTATATTTCTAAAATTCAAAGTTTCTATAACAATATATTTCAAGTTCTTTTGTGTACAGGGAGTTGTAAGTTTAAATGTTGACAGAAGGGTAAACCAACTTTTTTTTTTCTCATCAAAAGACTTATTTATGGTAAAAAATAAAATATGACATGACATTGATAATTGTGTATTTTTTTATTATTAGGTAGTCTAATACAGTAACAATTAAGAATTGTTTTTCGTACTTAAAACAATGTCTTTTTTTCTTTGCATTGTTCATAAAATTTCAAGACGGCATAGAAATAAGAAGTGTTAGGTTCATGGTAAAGAAGTTTTTTAAAACTAAAATTTGTCTTCATGAAAAGCCTACATTGAATTGTAGTTAGAGTTAGAAGCTATAAAAGTTAAACTATTGGGATAAAGAATTTATGCCTTCGTTCTTTCCTTCTTTCAAAACTTTAGGTTGCGTGCATGTCATGCCTCTTAGGATTAGACATCCACGCTTTCATTCTTTGCGTCATTGCATAATATATTGCATAATCTTTCAAACATTAGGTTTAAGGTTAATTAAGAATATATATCCAATAAGATATCATCCAAAGAAAAGAAAAAATTGGGATATATTCTCTTGTGGGGCACATGACCTAAATAATAATATGCCTTATGTCTGCCTCTTTCTCTCTTCATGCATGGATTCCCTTCACCTCATCTTCCCCGTCACCACCATCACCTTCATCTCCTAACAAAGACCACAAATTCATTCATAAATTCATTGGTGCCCTTCAAAATTTAAGACTTCTAATGTTTACTCTCCTACCATACATGATATATAAAAGAGATTAAATAAAATACACAAATAATATAACCTTATTATTATTTTAATAATTTCATATATCTTTTAAGAGTCAAGATTAAAGAAAGTTTAAATATATTTTATTCTTTTAATATTCTGAGATACCTTTTTAAATAAAAGTGTGACAGAGTTCTAAGCTTTAAAATAAACAATATCTCGTATACGATAATTGATCTGACAATATCATTTTAACATATTTTAAGTTACAACATTAACGGATTTCAAGTTAGAACATTAACGTCATCTATAAAAGTCTCGTTTTCTTATTTCTTAAGTAGAAAACTTATTTCGATATATCCAATAAGCTTACATTATTTAAGAGTATACAGAATAATATTTCAAATACGATAATTAGTGTTAACAGTATAATCTCAACTTATTTGAAGTCACACAACGTATCAGACGAAATATTTGTGTATATATATACAAGTTTTCCACGCTCCCACTTCACTCCAAAAGCTTTCCTAAAAAACAAAATCAACATATCACGTCGAAATTAACCATGTACACTTCATTCAAGTCCAATCCCCAAAACCCTAAAAACCAGAAACACCATGATCATGATCACCATGAAACAACAACACCCACCAAGAAATTGAGCGAGATATCCCACTTCAGCCACAAACAACACAAGCTAACGTTCGACTACTCCGAATCCCCGTTCCAATGTGACGGCTGCAAGGAACTGGGCATAGGCTCACGCTATAGCTGCTCCCTCTGCGACTTCGACCTTCACACTCACTGTTCCATTCCCTCTCCTTCACTCTTCCACCCTTTCTACCCCAAATGCTCCTTCCACTTCCTCTCTCACCCTCCAGGCGACACACCCCGCTACTGCAACGCCTGCCAGAAGCCCGTCAAGGGCTTCCTCTACCACTGCTTCTCTTGCGGCTTCGACCTCCACCCCTGTTGCGCCAAGCTGCCCACGGTCATCGGCAGTGACGACGGCAACGAGGTGAGGCTGCTCTTGTACCGGACGGTGAGGTCGGCGTGCCACCGGTGCGGGCAGAAGGGGCGGGGGTGGAGCTACCGGTCGGCATGCAAGAGGTATAACTTGCATGTGGCGTGTGTGAGGGAGATGGTGGTGGAGAGTTGGCATGAGGGTGGGGGGTTGAAGAGTTTGGTTGAGAGTGCTTGCCACAAGGGGAGAGGAGGAAAAGGTGGTAGGGTGAAAAAGTGCTGTGAGGTCGCCGGAGTGGCCGTGCAGGTGGCGGTGTCCGCCGTGCTTGGTGATCCCACCGCTCTTATCGCCGGCATCGTGGGGTCGTTGGTCTCGCGAGCTTGATATTTGGAAGGAGATATATTGTTATTTATCTTATTTTTCATGTGATATATTATTAAATCTTTGGATTTGTGTAAATTAAAAAAAAAAAAAATGTGATGTGTATATATTGGTTGAGAAGGATTAAATTATGCTCAACCATACAATAATTCACTGGGAATTGAGAAGTGTGGGTGATGTTGAATCAATTCAAGTGTGGTACAAATTATAATTAGGTAAGGGATTAACTCACTTATGAAGAAACTTAGTTCATTAGGTCTTTTTGAGGTTGTTTTTTAGTAAAATATAAGTTTTTTTTTTTTTTTTTTTCTATCGATGTATAATTTGTTTGATGAAGTTTTGTATAGATTTAATGATTCTGATTGAATAACGATGTCAAAATTAAGCACTGGCTACGAATTGGCTTTTTCACTATCCTTTAAACCCAAAGTCCATATCCCGTTTTTTGCTATTCACACCACTTCTTTTCTTATTCTCTTAACACTTCAAACTTTTTTTTTTCTATGAAGAGTGAGCCAGGATGCAAGCATCATGGTTAGAGAACACCGTCTTCAATAGCTGAATCTTTGAGTCACTTTATAAAGCCTATTTTTGAAAAAATAGGATAAATAGGCAATTCAATATCACAAGTACTTACAAGTACAATAAGAAAATTCACAATTATAATATAAAAATTTTATTTCGATAATTTTTTTTAAAGTATGTTAATAATTAAGGTAATGAAGTACATTTAGTCTTTAGTTTTTAATGTAAAAATTGATATTAATATGCAATTATCTTTCGCTAAGAATTTTTAATGTGCAAAATAAAAAGTAAAGGATAAAAAACTCCTTTCAAGGGTATCTCCTTTCATAAGCACACATTAATTTCTAACACCAAACATGTGTTCAAACAAAAATAATAGAATTAAAATTTTTATAGTAAGGTTATATTTTTCTTTCTAATTATATTAAAAATGAAATATGTAAATATTTGTTATACTGGACAGGCTATTAATAAAAAAAAAAAAACTTGAGTGAATTTGAATCTCTTAAAATGATCAATATACTAAATAAATAGCATTATAAATAGTAATTAATACCATGCTACAATAATATTAACAAAATATATATATATATATATATACATTAATTACATTACAAGAAAATTAACATTTAGTATCACTCAGAAATTAACATTTACAATCAAAAGTCTAAACTAATTAATAAATAATGTCATATTTGAGTTGTACATGGACTTAATAATCATGGATACTAACTCATTACCATCCACTTTTAAAATCTGACTTATTAACATACACTTTTAAAAACTGACTTATAAACATACACTTTTAAAAACTGACTCTATATAGTGTTTAAAGTTCAATCAACACTAATTTATTATTATTTCTTAATTAATTTTTAGTTAAAAATAGTTTGATATTAATCAAGACAATAGTAACATTTTTATTTTATATTTTATTTAATTTAGAGTTGACTTGACATTAAGTCTTTATTAAATGAAATCTATTTTTAATATTAATTTAATTTGTGGTCAATAATAATAAGAGTAATTTACAAAAAGTTATACAACACCTTTATTTTTAACAAAAATAAAATATAAAAAAATAAATAATTTTTTATAATGGGCGAAGAAGATTAGTGTGGATCAAGGACATAAATTTGGACAAAGAAGATAAATATAGATGAAGGAGATGAATATTAATGAAAGAGATAAATATAAATGAAGGAGATGAATTTAGGTGAAAGAGATGAATGTGGACTAAAAAGATGAATGTGATGAGTTTACACAAAAAAAAGAGTAAGAGATAACAATTAACTAATGAAATAGGTTATATTTAAATATGAACTTTTAAATTAAAAATAATTTACCGTGTATATTCGGTCTTACAAATATTACGCATAAAAACATATAAGTTGTTAGTGTTAAGGCTAACTTAAATAATATTAAAGATATAATTAACTTAATCAACATTAAGTTAAATAAATAATATAATAAATAAAGTTAGCGTATATTTAGTTGATGCTAAATTAAATAAATGTAAATATTAAAAATAAATAAGATTAATATTAACTAGGTGGACACTAACCTTATTTATTTTTAATATTTATTTTAATTAGCTTGGCTAAATTTACACTAATCTAACACTTCATATTATTTTTACTTACTAAAAACAGTTAAAAATAGTTAGTGATTGATTAGAATTGTTAAGCCTCTATTAGTTCTTGTCAACAAGTGAACTCTATTAACTTCAAATTAGTCAATGTTAATTGTATGCTAACACAAATATTTTTATTTATTAAAAAATGAGCATAGACTTAACATTAACTAAGTCAATTCTATTCTTATAGTTAGTGTGAACTTAATCAATGTATATGTTTTACATAATATAAAAATAAATTAAAAAATAATTTTATACTTTTTAACTTAAAAAAATATTTACTTCGCTTTAGAGTCAACTTAAGTCAAGCGTTATGATTTGAAAGTTAATTTTGTGTTCTCTTAAGTGTTAACAAAATAGAGACCTACTAACATATCAATGAGTTCATAATTATAGTTTTGACATAACAACTTTACAATCCACCCACCTCTATCATGTAGTGGTTTACCGCATAATTTAAATCGACAATAACTTCTTGTTCTTGTTTTAGTTATATTAATTTGAAAAACTTCTTTATAACTCTTATATTTCTCACATCTTTCACGACCTATGTCTTTCTTATTGTCCATTTGTTTCATCATACCTCAACATGATAATGACTCCAAGCTTAACTTATATCTCCACAAACTCATTCAAGTAAGTAATCTCACATATCAAATACCTAGGCATACATTATAACATTAGGATATTTTACTTACTTCATTCCTTCTAAAAATTTTACTAGAATATCATTTAACATATTCGACTCACATTTAATGATATCATTAATTTCATCTATACCATTTAACAAATACCTACACATACATTATAACAATATCATTAATTTCATCTATACCATTTAACAAATACCTACACATACATTATAACATTAGGATATTTTACTTACCATTATTTGTAAAAGTTTCACTAGAATATCATTTAACATATTAAACTCACATTTAATGATATCACGAATTTCATCTTTACTATTTATTATATAAACTTCATCTCATATCTTATTTAAAAATTGATGATCTTCTAAAACATAATCATCGTTACAACTTTCAAGCATATAATTATTTTTGTCATCACATAATTATTTATGCCAAACTTGTATTCTTTTTGAATTGCTCAATTTAAAACTTAAATTTTATCTTTTGGGTTGCTCAATCTATAATGTTTTAGACAATCTAAAAACACTCTAAAACCCATCATAGGTTCCCATAAGAAGAAAAACAACAAATATTCTTGGAAGAAGTTAGCTAACTTCAACCTCTACAAAACCTTAATTTCTAACAATATCTTTTGCCACAAAAAGGGTCAAAACCAAGAGCTCAAATGCATAAATAGAGAGCAGCACAAAAGTATAGTTATTTTAGCTTTAAAAAGATATAAATCGCAAAGAACAAAACGGGTATTTGAAAAAAAATAAAAATAAGGGTGTAAGAAGAAAATGTGAGACATAAATTAACTTTTTTTTTCAATGTCTTTAAACCTAAAGCCCAGTCTCAGTTGTCGATTTTGCTATACACACCTTTCCTTCCCTTTATCTCTTACCACTCCAAACAAGTATAATTGTCAGAGACGATCTCTTGAACAGTTGAATCCAATCTATTTTAAGCCACTTTATGAATGTACCAAGTCTAAATATTTACTTTGAAAAACATTTTTAAACAAAAATTTGTTGAATTTGAATCTCTTAAAATGATGAATGAACTAAAAAAAAATAAAATTATAAATAATGATTAGAAAAATAATAATTATTAGAATCATGGCACAATAATATTAACAAAATATTAAGTTGTTAATTTTTTTTTAAATTTCTCAATCAACAATTATAGTTCTATAATCAAAATTGGCATATGACCGACCACTTGTGGTTGGTAATTAATGTTACATGGAACATTAATGGTAGCACATAAAATTAGGTATGAGTTATGAGTGGCTTGGTCACCAAATTAATGTTACACTTTTTTTTCCCACCTCACATCTTATCCAATTGCATCATATTCCACCAAATTAATGTTTGTCACACCAATTTCCAACTGAATGCATAAAATTATTCCATTAGCCAAACATTGCCCAACTAACTTGCAATTACTACATTTTTTCTTCTTTTGTGGTTTACTGCCCCATTGACCATTTTTCTATTCTGGTTTCATTTTTCACTCCATCTTTACCAACTTGTTTAGAATTTGCAGAAATGGGAAAACATGGTACACAAAGCTAGCAAATAAAAATAAATTCAGTGCCCAAGCTTAATGTTGTTTGGTGGAATGAGAGAGTGAAAATGGTGATAATGAATTTAATATCATAAATGAAAAATGACTAACAGTGATCAGTACTTTTTTTTACTTTATTCCTTATTTATTTTCAACTAAATACTTTTTAATTTAGTTATTTTTTACCTATTCTATTTAATTTTTCGACTAAAAATAGCCCTCGGAATTAATAAAGTGAAACAAATAAGGTTCTCACAGCTTAGAACTCGCAAGTCACATTCTAGTCATTGTTTATTGTAAAACAATATTTTAACCATAAAAATAACTATTTGACAACTATATCATAATAATATGATATATAAATAGATAATTTATAAGTTCAATGAAATTGTTATATGGTTATATGTTTAAATGGATCGTCAATATATCTTATTTATTCCCAGTAAATGTAAATAATCTCTTAGGCATTTTTTGAGTAAGGAGATCTTTTTCTTGCCATAAACACAACTTCTTTTTTTCTAAAAATTTCCTTATGTTCATCTCTACATTAAAAAAAATGCAAATTTAGTATAACTTTAAAAATTATATATTTCACTCTTTATTTTAATTAATTAAGTCATTTCTTGATGATATCTTAAATAATGAGTTGTAGAGGGGCAAAGTGAATGGAACAAAATTATGAATTTTTGAAAATGGGAAGAGTAAAATTATAAAAAGAAAGCAATGAAAATTTAAAGAGAAACCGAAGTTATAATTCAGTTAAATAGTAAAATTGAATACATGTATTTATTCATGTTTTGCTGAAGAAATTCTCAAGACTGGAGTACTGAACGAAAAGTGGCAGTGTTGGTTGAGAAGACATAACCAACTAAGCATTCATTCAAGAACTTTGGTTATTTGACCAAAATTTGGAAGATGATGATGCATAGTTTGAGGATGCATTATTGCGAAGGCAAATGCTTGACGGTGGTCATTAATGGCCATGCATATAATGTAATATATGATGCATACAAAATCTAAATTTATAATGTAATATAATAGCAAAGTAATAAAATATATATTATAAATAGCATAATAGTTAAAATAAAAGAATATAATATAAAAATATTCAAAAACTAACAATAACATAAATGCATTATGTATAAGTATCAATTTTTTATTAATAAAAAAAAATAAGAAAAATTTAATTAAAATTTTATATCGTAAGTTAGCTCATGTAGACTCCCTCGTCGTCGTTAGATAATTGATATCATCCAATATAATATTTCCTTCAACAATTATGACGTTCCAAAATTCAACTCATGACATTGATTTTGAAGACATCCATTCTTATTGATAAAATATTTATGAATAGAACAAAAGTCATAATATAATTAAGACACACTTCTTTATATTTAAAGAGTCTAAAAATTCAAAAACATTACAATTCTATTGTGACTTGTTATATTTATTTTCCATCTGTCATCCTAAATATATACAAATAAATTAAAAAATAAAAAAATTAGGTGAATTGAGTTATAAGTAAAATTTTACAATCACATTATTCATTTATGAAGTTTGTAAATACAGTCTATTAATAATTTTGTAACAAAAACATAAATATAGAAACAAAGAAAAAGGAGCATATATTAAACATTTTTCTTTTTTTAATCAGAACCAAAGTTTACATGCCCTTTTATTTGTTTGGTTTTTTGTTTCCCATTTTGTCTGTTAGGAAAAAGGCAAGAGTAGCTTCACCAAACTTTTGCAACCAATATAAATGCTCGTAGAGGCTGTGTTGTTGAAAACATGCAAACACAAAAGTCACATATGAGCTGAAAGGGTAGCAATAAACCAGCTACAAAAATTTGTTCAGAAAATGTGTAGCAAAAGTAAACACTGAATTTATTGCTCTGGCTCAACCCCCACATTGCTGGTTCACATGCACTTCTTCATCCTTAGAACTTGATCTATCCACACCCCTTTGTCTTTATTAGCTCACATATAACTCCACTTGTGACTAAGATCACTAATCATTATCATCATCATCCCCAAGAAACACTTCTGAGACACACACCTGCACATTCCTTTCCATCTTACAATGCCAGAGGCTTTCACTGTGAAGGTTGAGGAGGGAAGGCCTGCAGCTGATGGAAAGCCATCAGCAGGTCCTGTCTATAGGAGCATTTATGCTAAAGATGGTCTTTTGGAGGTTCCTTCTGATTTGGAGTCCCCTTGGGATTTCTTCAGGTCACTATACACAATTTTGTGTACTTTTCTTTTTCATCAAATGAAGTTACTATACAGTAAAAATAATCAACAGATGCATTAAGTCATTTTGTGGGAAAGTTTTATCCTTTTTGATGTGTCTATGACACACAACAACATGACAATGGTAATCATTGAGGAAATCTCTTCTAAATTGAGTAGCTTACTTTAGAGGGTAAAATGAGAAAATTAACATTCAGCATTTCATGCACTTACATGACTGTGTTAGAATGTCAACAGTTAATTTATTTTTCATTATGATCACTTACTTAATCTTTACTCAGTTTAGAGTAGCAAAGTTGGAGTGGATTAGTGTTTTTTTTGGCCCCATATGAAGAAGTAACATTATTATACTTTTATCTAACTTTGCTAATACTGATTTTTATGTATATTTTCTTGTTAACTATTTTTAACTAGTTTTGTTTCATATCTCTACTATAATTTCTTAATTTATCAGTTACATGTAAAGATCATATCAAATGGCTATTTATGGGAATTTTCTATGTAAGAAAAGAAAAACAACACGCCACTTCTTACTCAGTTTTGGTGCTTCATTTGGCAGGGAGTCTGTTAAGAGGAGCCCCAACAGTAAAATGCTTGGTAGGCGTCAAAAAACAGAATCTAAGGTATCAACTTTCCATGCACCATTTTTTAGGAACTTTGAATTAAAATCTCCTATTTTTGTTTTGTGTCCCCTTAATTAAAAGGTGACACAACACACTAATGAAAATAGCACTCTTTTTATTCATTGTTAGACTTTTTATGCATACATGTCAATTTTACCTAACTTGGGGGAACATAAAAAAGTATGGGAAATAAGGACAGGTTCTCTTGTTATGGATAGCTTTAAGAGTCTAAATTATTGGAAAAACGATATTTTTTTTTCTCAAATTTTTGAAAAACATCATGAGAACATTGGGGGGTGAATTTACAGGTAGGTTCCTATGCATGGCTAACATATCAAGAGGTTTATGATACTGCCTTGAAAATGGGTTCTGCCATGAGGAGCCGTGGTGTCAATCCAGTGAGTTTGCAACATTTCTTGCTCTTTCAAGATAATTGCATTGGAATCACTGAATAATGTGAAATTGATAATATAACTACTGGTTTTAAATCACAAGGGAGATCGTTGTGGCATATATGGATCCAACTGCCCTGAATGGATCATTGCAATGGAGGTATAGCACTTTCTCAGTATCACCATATATTATTCTCATTTAACAAAGTCTGGTATCTTAGAGTTTAATTCCTGTGCCATAAATTTTTTTCATCATCAAGCAATTAATCGAAAACCATCATTAGTATGACTTTAAATTAGCAATCATAAAAGGCAGCAAACTATTCTACATAAACATTTGTGATTGAATTACAATGTAAAATTTATCTACACTGTCAGTGCAATATGGAAAGCTGCATATAAAAAAAGAGAATTCTATTTAGTTGATATCTTTAGGAAAATTAATTGGCTTTGTTAATTATTCCAATGGGACTACGCTTGATTCAGCTTTGCTGTTTTGCAGGCTTGCAATAGCTGTGCAGTGTCATATGTTCCCTTGTATGACACCCTTGGTATGTGTTTTCTGACTTAGCAACTGTGTCAGTGTCTTTGCTTTTACTATTTGAAACACTTCCTCTGAAGAACTTGTGGACACAAATTGGAGCATATATCAAAGAGTTTCTCTTGCTCAACACTCATTCACTCTGTCATTCTGCCAGCTAGTAATTGACTTTGGCTTTGACTTGGGTGCATGCTTACCAGGTCCTAATGCGGTGGAGTTTATCATAAATCATGCTGAAGTTTCAATTGCATTTGTTCAGGAAAAAAAAATTCCATCAGTATGTTCCAGTTCTTTGATCACAGTTTTCTTTTATTATTTCTAGATTTTCTAAAACACTGAATTGTTCTATTTTTAGTCTTACCATATTTGCTTAGTCATCCTAGATTTAGTGTGAGTGTGACAAATAGTTTTGCTGTTTCATTATTTGGTGATATGACTTTGCTTGAACCTTCAAATTCACTAGGATTATCTTTTCTAGCTCTTCCACATATTTGACATTACCAGTAAATATGCCTTCTATATAAGGATCATCATTACATTGGTTAACAGTTAATTGCTATATTTTTCACACAACTTTCAACATATTTCTATCTCAGATCAGCTATCAAGTATGGATCATGTCTTGTCTCCTGATAAACTATGTGATGAGAACGTGATTAGCATCCTATTTAGATGAATTATATATATACATATACATAAGCTATTATATGATGTTAATATTAGCCACTTGCTTAGATGTAAAGTCAGGTCCATATTTTGAACTTGAAAATATGTCATGCCTACTGCAAGTCCTTTTCAATGCTGTCTTTTATAGAACACAGTTGCAATTAGCAAGTTATTCATTGAATTCCTTGAAGTTTCCTAATGAACAAGCATCTATTTCAACAGATTTTGTCATGTCTTGAGCAGTGTTCTTCAAATCTTAAAAGTAAGTGAAGCATTGACGTTTTAGTTACTCATAGATTAAGGGTCTTACTCCTTTCCATGCTGACCGAGTTCTAATTATCGGTGTAGCTATTGTGAGCTTTGGAAGTGTTTCAACCACACAAAAGAAGGAAGCTGAGGAGCATGGTGCATCCTGCTTCTCATGGGGAGAGTTTCTCCAGTTGGTAAGATGTTAAAACTGCTTTTTCAATTGCCTATGTGGTGTTCAAAATCAGAATCATGAATCATCTTTTCTGAGTATTCTGAGATATTATTAACAGTTTAATATCTTCTCTTTTCTTCCTTGTTCTAGGGATGTCTGGACTGGGATTTACCACCGAAAAAGAAGACAGACATTTGCACAATAATGTACACAAGTGGAACAACTGGCGATCCCAAAGGTGTTGTTATTAAGAATCAGGCTTTCATGGCTGAAGTGTTGTCTGTTGACCACATAATTATGTTAACAGACAGAGTGGTAAGAACCATTTTTTCTTGAAGCTTAACTAGTTTCATGACATATAAATTATACTATTGACTCCGGAACCATGCCACTCCAATCTTTCTTTGGCTTCCATCTTGATAAATATCTCTGATTTTCAAACGGCAACTTAAAATCTTAAACCCAATGATGAGAAAATCGAATCACAATCATGTTTCAATTAATGGACGGTGAAATTCTGATATAAGATAATGTCAGGAAAAAATATGCACATTGGTTGTATAAATGGCCCGGTGGTTCTAAAATCAATTACTTTCCTCACGTTATGCCAAGAAAAGTAATTCTACTCTCATCACTCCTGAGGGAAATGTGGTACATGTTTTAATCATATTTAAAATTAATAAAATGTGAAGATGAGGTTGAATATCTTATATTTGTTGAATTAAAAACTGTTTTGCTGATAATTGACAGTGACAAGAAAAATTTTGTAATATGTTTAGGCAGGAGAAGACGATGTGTACTTCTCCTTTCTTCCTCTTGCTCACGTATATGATCAAATAATGGAGACCTATTGCATCTCCAAGGGCTCATCAATAGGATTTTGGCAAGGAGTAAGATTTTGATTCACGTTATGGAATTAGTTTTTGGTTCGTTCTTTAAGTATTCTGTTTTGATTCCATTTGATTTTTCTTGTTGATTCATGCAGGATGTCAGGTTCTTGCTGGAAGATGTTCAGGCACTGCAACCAACTATATTTTGTGGTGTTCCTAGAGTTTTTGATCGTATCTGTGCTGGTAAAACAAGAATGCTTCTTCTGATCATCTTTGGTTTTGTGACTACCATATTTAAACCAAGAATCATGATCTTAAACAATGTTTTTAAATCCTTATCTTTGTGTGACCACATTATCCAACAAATAAGCTTTTTTCTTTTCATTTGAAGGTATCAAAAGCAGACTTTCTTCAGCAGGAGCACTGCAGAGTACACTGTTTCAGTGTGCTTACAACTAGTACGTTTCATCATTAAACTCTAGTGTGAAGTTATCTGCTTGTGTGTAAACTAATTTGGAGTCTAATGACAGCAAGTTAAAATATCTGGAGAAGGGTCTTCCACAACACAAAGCAGCACCTCTGTTCGATAGGCTTGTGTTTAACAAGGTATAATAGCACTTTAACTTCATGTGTTCTTTTCGTAAACTCTGGTTCAATACTAAAATATAAGTCTTAATGATAGACAAAACAAGCACTGGGTGGACGTGTTCGCATCCTGTTATCAGGAGCTGCTCCTTTGCCTAGGCATGTGGAAGAGTTTATGAGAGTCACTAGTGGATCTACATTATCACAAGGATATGGTATGGTATATGAATCTTCTACCATGGAGAAAAATTATATCAAAGTTTTCTGAATCAAGGACTTAATTTTCAGAAAATTATCTAACTAGAAAACAGAAAATGATGGTTCAATCCTATGAAAGAATTCTAGCATGATTTTAATATAAGTGTCACATGTTAATTGTGTACATGTGCATGATCATATTAATTTGTTATCACTTTGATGTGGCAGGTCTTACTGAAAGTTGTGCTGGGTGTTTCACAGCCATAGGTGATGTGTATTCTATGATAGGAACAGTTGGGGTTCCCATGACAACCAGTGAAGCCAGGCTTGAATCTGTGCCAGAGATGGAATATGATGCTCTCTCTGATGTAGCACGTGGAGAAATTTGTCTGAGAGGAAACACCTTGTTCTCTGGTTATCACAAGCGTGAAGATCTGACCAAAGAGGTTATGGTTGATGGTTGGTTTCACACAGGTAAGCAATGTTGCTGTTAGAGATCCCGCATTGATTAGAGACGAGACCTTTCAATAGTTTATAAAATGCATACAAACGAGGCCTTTCAATAGTTTATAAAGTGGATATAAACCTTACCTTACAAGCCGGTTTTGTAAGATTCAGTTAGACTTAAAGTCCACTTCTGATAGTTGTTCTGGATTCAAAATTCAGTAATTTGTAAGTAAGCAAAAGAATTCACATTCAAGTACATCATTGCAGGAGACATTGGAGAGTGGCAACCAAATGGAGCCATGAAAATCATTGATAGGAAGAAGAATATCTTTAAATTGTCTCAAGGAGAATATATTGCTGTCGAAAATATTGAAAACAAGTATTTGCAATGCCCCCTTATAGCATCGGTAAGCTTCTGCTTCATTCACATTGCAGTCATTAAAACTAGAGAAACAATAGTGAGAATTCATTTTTGTTCAGATAGAAGTTTACAAGAAGAGTTCATTTACAAAGTAATACACCTGTTCTCATTTATAAGCAAAAGAAATAATTAAATTGATACTTAACAAAGGGAAAAAATTAACTATAACAAATTTTACTAATTCTCTTACTAATCTTCCTAAGATGTGGTAAAACAGAAAGTGCAGATGATAATGGTATAACCAAAAGTTAGACATTAGTTAAAGTTAAGGTATTTTATGAAATATATCATTAAATAAAGTAAAATTAGTTAAAATTTGTTTATATTTAAGAAAAAAAGTGTGTATTTTTTCTTTTCTTATAAATGAGAATAGAGGGAGCAGCATTAGTACCACAAATTCTAAATTTATGTGATTCAATAATGGACAAAAAAAACTTCTTTCTTATGCAGATTTGGGTGTATGGAAACAGCTTTGAGTCATTCTTGGTGGCTGTTGTGGTCCCTGAAAGAAAGGCCATTGAGGATTGGGCACAACTGCACAATGTGAGTGATGATTTTCAATCATTATGTGATAATCTAAAAGCAAGAAAGTACATTTTGGATGAGCTCAACAGCACTGGTCAGAAACACCAAGTATGTATATATAATAATTCATTCATTATGTTGTGCTGCTAGTTTTTGGTTGTTTTAGCTATATCTGACACCAAAGAAACACTCTCAGCTTAGAGGATTTGAGCTGCTAAAAGCCATTCACCTGGAACCAAATCCCTTTGACATGGAGAGAGACTTAATAACTCCAACTTTCAAATTGAAGAGACCACAATTGCTCCAGTACTATAAGGTGCTGTTGTCAAAATTTTCTAACTATTAACCTTTTGAATTAGTAGTTTGATCCACAATTCGTACCAAATATGCATCAGTTTTTGGCTTCCATCAGCACCAAATGTTTATCTATAACTTCCAATCAAATGTTTGAGTGATTTACTCAATAAACATTACACTTTTGTCAACATATTTTGCAGGATCGCATTGATCAACTATACAAAGAAGCAAAGGGAGCAATGCAGTGAATCATGATGCAAGCGGCCACTCAAAATCCATTTGGCATTCTGTATATTTTGGTTCATTACTGTATTGATTGATGTGAAAAATCATAATCATAGATAGAATTGCTAGTATGTTGAAACATAAACTTTCGTAAAAAAATCACATATTAAGCTGTGTGGCCAATGCAAAATCTTTATTTCTTTTGGCACTAAATGCTTTATTCTTTCATTTTTAACATTTTGGTTAAGCTTAATATTATTTCAAGCAATTCTCAGAATATCATCATCCCATCAAATACACAATATCCATAAGGAAATAAAATTATAACATAAATCCTATTTTAAAATATAGTCCTTCCTCCATATTACTGCTTAGCCTTGGCCAGTATATCACAGGAGGGATAGCAAACAAACAATGTAGAAGAAAATATTAGTTTCAACCTTCCAAATAAAAAGAATTTTCAAATTTTAGTGGCTGTCTTGCATGATTTCATATGTGAAACAAACTTTGTTTCCAATCTTATAAGAGTAGAAGAAATAGTTATATGTGAATTTATGATTCTTGTATTCTTACAAAGATAAATTAGTCTAAAATTTAGTCTTTTATTGACTAACATGATAAATGTCAATTATTATTTTTCAACATGATGTTTCTATTTTTTTCAAATTGAAGACTCAAATTAATCCAACTTAACTTTTTATAATTTAATTTGATTAGACTTGAAAATTTTAAATTAAACTAAACTAAATACTTTTGATATTTTTTTTCCAAAGTTAGTCTTACCTGTAAATTCTAAATCTAAGATAAATTTATCTTGATAATGGAAAATACGATCTAAAATTTAAAATTTGGAAATGTGTTCAATTGGTCACATATACACACGCGGACACAAGCACACACGCACGCGCTCTGGTACGCTCCCACACACACGCACACGCGCTCTCACACGCATACACACACTTTTAAATTGGTCATGTGAACATTCATAGCTTCTTAATAGGATTTCTGGTTTTTTAATGATTGATGAGCAGAATCCATTTTTTAGCTTTTTGACACATGCATGATCTCTCTCCTTGAGTTCCTCTCTCCATGAAAGCACCAAATTACAATGTTTATTTTACAAGTTAGGCTTCCTTCACAAATAAGAAAATAAATGACTAGATAATTCTCGTTTGCCTTTATTCAAATGAAGGACTCTCATACATATAGTCAAAAAACCTAAGAAATTAATGCTATGTCCTTATACCTAATTTTTTATTTGTAATCTTTATTTCATTTTACTATGTCATAGTCATCAAAATATTTAGGCTTAGTGCTATGTCACTTCATAATCTTACTATCTTTTCTTGAAACATGGCAGGTTATAGACTAACCATTATAAAAAGATGTATTTATTTACAAAACTGTCTGTTGCCGCATCTTCCTTTACGATGATAACTCTAAAATCTTTGATAAATTGAGTTGTAAAATCTAAATTTTACACTTGTGTGATTTCCTATATTTCAACTATATAATTTAAAGTTACATATTTGATTCCTATGATATTCTTATAATTAGCCTACATAATTAGTTGCTACTTCTTATACAATTATTAAGAGAATATATTGTATATAATCTTTCTAATATTTATGTGAACGATAGAACTGATTGGATACTCATTCTTTACTTGAGATTAATGGATTATCTAGTAGGTAGAATCACTTTTCAAGAGATTTCAACAATGACGCTTCATTTTCGTGTGGTCAGAGTCAACTTGTTATACAAACAATCTAATTTTTGAACCTTTTGTATGTTTATTATATGCAAACAAATTGTATCATATGATGTGGTTTCATTTTCTGTTTTGTTGAATAATATTCTCTTAAAAAGAAACTATTAACAATCCTTTTTCACAGTGAAGAAGGAAGGTTATTTTATGCATTTGAAATTTTAGCATCATTTCTCTTTTCTAATTCATCTCAACAAAACCATCTTCATGATTTCTGTCAAATGGCTTTTCTTTTTTCACTTTTAGTTTATTAATTAATCAATAAATTTACACACTTGAATTCATATTTACTGGTAACAAGTTGCTTCTTACCATTTAGCAACACTGTGTATATTATAACTAGGCTGCACATGGTTTGGAGCACATAGGCACAAATTTGATAGGGTTCAGAACAGAATTAGAGCAATACTAATGGGTTTTGCTAGTGCACCAAACTGATTTTGTGAAAACTTTGGTAGCTTAAAACCTCTGTACACTATTAAATGCTTACTCTTTTTTCTCTCAAACTGCTATATGTAAAAGAGGTTGTGATGATACTTTGATTTGGAATACATGAAGTCACAAACTATGCATCAATCTCAAACCCCATTTGTCCAAACTGGGACGCAATATATCAATATTCCAAGAACAAATGAGACACATACTGTAATAATGGCATATGCATAAGCTCTCCAAGGATAGTTACTTTCTCTCATTGCATTAAACTCAGCAGCAAAAGTAGAGACAGTACTCAGACACCCCAACAGACCAAATTGAGTTCCTCTTACCACAGTGTCACAATCCCTGGTGTGCACCTGCATCAGATAAATAAATATTGCTTGTGACAAACAATCATAATGCATATCCTCTTGGTTTTTATAGATATCGGCATATGACGCCAGATTATAAAAGGGAAGAGAAAAAAAACCATTTAGACCAAAGGAGAAACAATCCAACGCAATTTTGTTAGAAGTAAAAGACAACTACAACGACTTAGCAACTAATAGAATACCACATAAGCCACAAGATAACAACTTGGTCACACTATCTCATTAATTTAATGGTCCTGTTGAATCCAACTTGGAGTCTATGAAAAGTTTTTGAGATAAAAAAAAAAAAGGAGCCACGCAGATATCCTTACTATATAGAAAAATATTTAACAGAAGTAATGTAAAGGGGCTTCAAACTTCAGCCTCAACACCATGTCATTTCCAGGAGGAGGATGGCCACTTAAACACTCATACCACAAATCTCATCACTCTCTTATTATCTACAGAGTAATTGAAACAATGGTAGAATTATAGAAAGAAAACTAATTTCCCGATAGAGGTATGTCTAGCTCTCTCACATCTAATAAGAAACACATTACTATTGATTAAAATCAACTGAAAACTATAAAAGTAAGAAGATTCTAAATATGATGTAAAATCCACTAAATTTTGGAACTCACAATAAATTTCAACCAATGATAGACATTGTATTGAAAAGAGTGTATTAAATAGTGTTTCCAACATTTCTCATCTAACTAGCTTAGAAATTAGCTACTGCAGTAAAATATGGGTGGTGGTGGTGGCATTGGAAGATGAATAATGAGAAAGAAACTTACCGCTTTCTTCACACTAGCAAGTGCAGCCATAACACAAGCAGCAGATACATTGGCAATTAGAGTCCCAAATGGAATCCATTTGAACAACCCTGCCTTTCCTAAGCCACGACCATTGAGCCGTGCTAAGAACCATCTGATCCACACACCTATTGGTCCAACCATGCAAGCAAACCATAACTCAGCAGCACTGCCACCATGCCTGAACTCAGCCTTTACTAATGCCCCACAGACACCCCATAATATGCCTAAGATCACCAAAAACATCATCATAATTGCCAGCTGACGGCTGTTGCTGTCTACTTTGCAGTTCATCTTAGAGCCATCACTTCCTGCTCCACAACTCATACTCAGCTTGTTAAGAAGCCACCTGAAACCCTTAGCAGTTTCAATCCCAAATATGATGGAAAAGGCAACAAGAAATAATCCTGAAAATTTCCAATAGTAATACAAATTCAATTTTTCAATGAGCCATGCTGATGGATGAAAAAGAAACTCTCCTACTTGGGACAAATACCTTCTTTAAAGAGAACTTCAAATTAAAAGACTATTAGCCTATAAAACGAGAAAGCAATGTTTATAATTTACCTATGGAAGTTTTATAATAATTTCTCTTAGAACGCACCCTTATTCATCACACTATTATACCTACTACAAATCCAAGCGCAGCCAAAAGCCAGTGACCAGAAACACTGATGAGCTCAAGCATTTTTGATTCCAACCGCTGAAGGTTGTAAGGCTCCCTAAGTAACCAGTTGTTATTGCAATGGCTAGATGTTCTGACACACGAGATATGTCTCCTTTGAATACAACACCAAACCATCCCATAAGAAATGAACCTATCTGGAATAAAACGAAAAGAAATTTGCATTACCAAGTTATCTGAATCAGTTTCATTTCTAATGAACTTCAAAATCGATTCAAGTTTCAGGTACACCTAAATAACAATTTAAAGTTTTATTTGATTATTGTATTAATGGAAGATCAAAAAAGAATTTGCAACTGCGTTCCATAAATAAAGGACTTAAGTGTGACCTGGAAGCAAATTTAAAATGTCTTAGATTAACTGTATTACAGGAAGATTGACCATAAAATTTTCTAATATGTTCTGTACATCAAAGATTAATAAAGTGAAAAAATGAAAATCAGCCAATCTTCTGCCAAGAGAAAAGGAACAACTACTTGATGTTCAAAAAAGTCAGATAATTCCTGTTTGGACTAGCCTCTGCTTCAAAGATGGCATAAATCTTCCTTATTCTTAGAAAATTATTACTATTATTATTATTATATATATACACAGACGAAGAATTAAACATACATGATACCTTTAAACCTGTTATTTTAATGCCTGAAGCCAATGTTCTTGAACAAATAATTCTTCACTGTGGGTCTGTGAGTATGACTTAGTTTGTATGTAACTGAGACAGAAAAGTTATGAATCTGGAAAAGAGGACGCACCATATTAGAAGGAAGGTCAAGGTAAAGAAGAGTTTGGTTGCTTGTCACATTGCCAATCCCAGGGCCAAATAATTTTTGCAGTAAATATCTTGTCAAGACCTGCATAGCATCATGACACCTTTTGCATTACAATATTCTTGAGGATAACTACTGCATGTGTCCTAACATGAAATTTGATAATAAAAAAGTTATAACAGTGCTAATTCAGACTGAAAACATTCCATAACCTCTCAGTTACAAGCAAAATAAGTATGAATTAAGAAAACAGGACAAACATTACACACCAAACACTGTTCAGCACCTTCCTCATCAAAAAGCAGATAATAATGCTACACCAAAGTATTTACATCAACTGGAAAATATTAACACCACAGCAATACTAATGCAGCAATGATATCATCATCAGTATATGTGAAAATCCAAGGCGAAAGGTTAAGCATATATATTACCCCAAGAATTCCAAAAACAGCTAAATGAACCATACATGAAGCATAGTCCAGCAACTTTGGCAAACCTCTACGAGTTTCCTGAGAGCAAATAACCGTATAAAACACTAAAGCAGCATGAAATGGTATTCATCAACAGATACGGTAAATTAACATTTAAAAAAAAAAAACTCCGAAACCAAAAACCTCCTACCCCATATGAAAGTGTTGAAGAGAACTCACATGCTTTATGACTTCAGAGTCCACTATTGCAGCTGTTGAAAGAGTGGAGCTTGGGTGCAATATTTCCTCCTCTGCAGTTGCAACAACTCCATTTTCTTCTGACCTGTTGTCAAAAGAGAAACGGATGCTACCACTTTCACTGAACCGGGTGCTTGGAAGAGCTCTATCCCCAATGTCTCCAGCCTCTGAAACCTTTTCACATTCATCATCATTATCTGTGTGATGGCTTGTATGACTTGATATGCTCGTTGAACGTCTTCTGATTGAAGAACCTGTGCAACTCATTCTCTCCACGTCCAACAAAAACAAGGTCCTTCTCACAAACAAATGGTGTCCTTTCTACTGCATTACTGCATCCAAACCTTGTTTGTTTTGCACTCTATTTTTCATCGAATCTAATAGGCACTTCACTAAGGGAACAACAATCTGCTACACATTGAGATATGTAACAAAAATTACTCTTTCTGTTTCAAAACAAAAATACAAGACAACCAATCAGATAACACTATCTTTCTTGTTCTAATAGTTGAAAAAAAATGAACAATTTCCACACTTAACATAAAGAAAACAAAACAAACACGTTGTGATCAATTTAATTCAGGATGATGCAAACATGCTATCTACCCAGATGATGGTTTATGGATTTCAAGGATATAAACATATTAAAAATACCAAGGTTTTAAAAATCGCTTCATGGTTGCAGTTTGACCGAAACATTAAGGTTTTAAGAACTTAGCAGCCAAAATTGGGTCTTATTGCAATTTTAATACTAAAGATTTACGAAAAAATTGTGACAACAATTTAATTGTAATTATGGAAAATTCAAAAGTCAGGATATTGGAGTTGTAATTGGAATTATGCATGGACCAAGCTACCTTTGAAGTTGTCGTTGAGCATACGAAATACACAAAAGAAATTCAAAGGGATATTCAATTACAGAACCAGACCAAACAAATTCAGAACCACATAAAATGTTAACCAAACCAAAATGGCATAAGATTGGAAATTAAGGAGATTCTTACCTAAAAAAGTGAATCAAGAGCATTTTTTAATAGATAATAGAACGTGACACCTCACTTTTTCTATTACATTCATTTAACAACTTTAAATAACAATCAAGTATTAAATTAAGTTATTTAGTTAAAATATTAATTGAATTATTGAATATGAAATTGATATAATCAGTTTTCAGATAGAAGTATAAAAGTCAAAGAATCATCATTCTTTTTAATAAATTACACTTTTTTAAAGATGTAATATTACATTATTTTTCTTGACAATGCTAAATATTAATATCAATAATTTTTAATTATTAACATGAATATTATAAGAACTAAAGGTATACATTATATTTATATTTTTTAATATGGATTTTATTATAAGAGAGAAGATAGAAATGTGAAATGAGACTCACTTTTAGAAAGGAAAAACTCGACTTAGGATATCTTTATTGCAGGTCATACAGATCATAAATTTAAGATCTGAAAATAATACGAAATATAGTATGTAAATACGTATAAAATTTTAAATTTGTACTTAACTAACACCTTCAGCTTAAGTAAAAGTCTCAATTATAAGAACAAAAGCATTAAGATTTGTAAAAAAATTTAAAAAGTGATGTGACACATTCAAATTTACAATATGTAGTCCGAATATGAAAATGTAGACTAAACTGTAATCTGAATTTGGGAAGTGTATTTTGAATTACATGTATTATGAATTACTTCTAAATTTTCTAATCCAAAATTCTAAAACATGTTACACTTTTTAACATCTTATATCATGTAACATGTTCCAGAAATTTTAGAAAGCTTGTTCAGAAGATTTATAAAACACGTACTTTTATGAAAGATAAAATGATCATTTTAAAATTAAGAAGGTGCCGTTAGAAATTATAAGGATGCATAAAAAAAAGCCCAAGAAGAAACCATGGGTACAAGAAGAAATTGCCCATTTTGTTTTCGGCAAATACTTCCCACACCTCCTATTTTTACTCCCACAATTGAGTAAAGTGATTGAAGTTAGTAGAAGAGGAGAAAGAAAATATCTGGTCCAAAAAGTTTGTTCTGGAAAATTCATTCAAATAAACACATTCTGATAGGTATTATATATGTTTTAAAAAAAATGTTTTAAAATTTCTGAAATGTATTTCATGAGCTTTCAAAATTTTATTTTAGAAATTGTATTTTAAAAATCTTATCCTATCTTGAAATATGTCCTGTAAAATGTAATTTAGAACAGATAACTCGAAAAGTGTGCTGTAGAAAAATTTCTAGAACAGAAAGTCACTTTAAAAAAAGGTAAAATAGTAATATTTGAAAATTGTGGAGGTGTGGGTTCAAAGATTCGGGGTACAGGAAGTAATTGTCTTTGTTATTTTTTTCTTCTAAGGCCTAGCCCAATTTAGGTCACCTAGGCCTAATTTGTTTGAACTTAGGGATTCTCATATGCATTCTTCCTGCACCTCTATGCTTTCTTCTTACACCTTCATATCTTATATTTCTTAAATTTTAAATTTTTTATATTTTAAATTATATAATCTGAAAAATTATATTATTGATTATATATTTTAAAATATATTCTTTTTATTTTAAATTGTATAATTTTAAATTATATAATTCAGAATAAAAAAGTATATTTCAAATTATACAATCAAAAATAAAAATATATATTTTAAATTGTATAACTAAAAATATTAAAGTTATATTTCTAGTTGTGTTGTAAAAAAATTATTTTTCACATTATATAATTTAAAATTAAAAAATTTTACTTTAAAGTATATAATCTAAAAAAAAATATTTTGAATATTTTGAAAAAATATGGAATACAGTACGAACAAGTCAGGTAATGTAGGAAGAGAGTCGGATTCTCATTGAGGAGAAAAAGGAATGTCACAGAAACAAAAGAGGGAAAAAAAGAGTATAATTACTCTGTCAAATGAAATATTGAGAATTTTAAAATGGTACTTAAAAAAGTATTGATGACGCTGCCATGCTTAACATTATTCATAAAGATATTTAAAAAATTAAAACCGTAATTTTTTTATCCTCCCAAATTTTTATATTTTTTCCCAAATGAAACAAAAATCCAACGTTCTCCACAATTCAGATTCCCGAAATCCGATTTTTCAACCATTTATTCCTGCTAGAAATCGGCGCCGATTTCTATGCAGTTTTTTTTCTTTAAAAAATATTTCGAATAAATTTTTAAATTTTAATTTATTTATTTTATTAAATATATAATCCACAATTAATTTATTTAATATAATTAATAAAATAATATTTAAATTTAATAATAAATAAAAATAATCATAATAATATTGATATTAAATAATGTTATTAAAACTAGTTTTGATTAATAAATTAATCATTTGATTTAAAAATTATGATTATTATTAAAAACTAATATATATATATATATATAATATCAATAATACTAATACGTGAAAATTAAATTTATTTACTCAATAAATACTTATTTAAGATTATTAAACGAATTATGCAAAGTTGTTGTTAATATTGAGAATTAAAGTTAACTGTATTTGTTATAAAAATATATGTATATGATTAATTTCTCTTCTCTTTGTCGGAGACTTCAAAATCAGAAAGTATGTTATGTTTTGCGATCTGCATACAATTCTTGGTGCACCTCTATGCTTTCTTCTTATACCTTCTTAAATTTTAAAATTTTTATATTTTAAGTTATATAATCTGAAAAATTATTTTATTAATTATATATTTTAAAATATTTTTTTTTATTTTGAATTGTATAATCTAAAATATAATTATATTTTAAATTATATAATTCAGAGTAAAACAATATATTTTGAATTATACAATCAAAACTAAAAATATATATTTTAAATTGTATAACTAAAAATATTAAAGTTATATTTCTTATTGTGTTGCAAAAAAATTATATTTTAAATTATATAATTTAAAATTAAAAAATTGTACTTTAAATTATATAATCTAAAAAAATATTTTGAATATTTTTAGAAAATATGGAATACAGCACGAAGAAGTCATGGAATGTGGGAAGAGAGTCGGATTCTCATTGAGGAGAAAAAGAAATGTCACGTAAACAAAGAGGGAAAAAAATAGTATAATTACTCTGTCAAATGAAATATTGAGAATTTTAAAATGGTACTTAAAAATATTGATGACGCTGCCATGCTTAACATTATTCATAAGGATATTTAAAAAATTAAAAACGTAATTTTTTTATCCTCCCAATTTTTTTTATATTTT
>Ga0099825_1002210_pt1 | contig 25789 bp, 25 predicted proteins | sample SiratroredBW_FD_76838 | JGI IMG/M metagenome (GOLD analysis project Ga0099825, IMG submission 76838) | Root nodule microbial communities of legume samples collected from California, USA - Siratro red BW | ecosystem: Host-associated > Plants > Roots > Nodule | place: USA: California | collected... | reverse complement strand
TATATATAAATAAATATATTTTTTATATATATATATATATATATATATATATATATATATATATATATATATATATATATATATATATATATATATGAATTCTGTAAGAAAAATCAGTTTTCTCTTTGTGAAAACTTTATACAGGATCCCAAATTTAATCTTTTCAGGATAAGTTGTGATGATTAACTTCATGACTTATCAATCACTTTTTCATCTTTCTTGAGTGCAGCATCAATACTCTTCCCCAAACTGAATATCAAAACAGTCCCTCTTCCGTTTTCTCGTCACATATTCAACTCCTTTTATGTGATTGTCGTTGTTCAATTTGAATAAAAGAAAATTCTCCTCTAAAAGAACAGCTTTTTTTTTTCAGATAAAATTTAGCAATGCAATAAGAGATTTTTCATTGAAAAAAATGAGTGTTTATTACGAAAGCTAAAGTTGATGAAATACCCATATTTGGCCTGTTACAAAAACAAGATCAACCAAGCACCTTTGACAACCCTCTAGACATTCTTGGTGAAACTGTAACATGCAGCAGTTACTACACTGGTTTCTTTCAGTTGTTCTTATGAAGCTTCCAGCTATCAATTAATATCCTGGCCTTTATTTTACCCCAAAAAATGTATGGTTTTGATGCCTAAATATCAGTCTTGAAGAATATGTGAATGCAACTATTTTAGTGAAAATACACAAATGCAGAATTTCATTGATAGCTTACCTAATCATCCCAAGTTCTTCCATACATTCCACCAGCTTCTTGTGTCTAAAATAAAAGAAAAAATAAATCAGAATTTATTATGGGTAGTGTTTTGTCAAACCATAAACAAGCATTGTTCAAATTACCCTGTTGACAGAAACTCAGCTGCTTTCACATTTGAAGGGCTCTCTGGCCATGTACTGTATTTAATAAAGCTCTGAATCCAATGAGAGCAAACATCAAAAGCTTGGGGCACTGCATCAGAATTTGGAGGACCTTCTTGTTTATTTCTATGCATATGAGACTGTTTTGTAAGACTGGTGATTCCCGGATAAAAAGGAAGCCAATCCAACTCTTCACAAACCACCTACGCAGTCAATGGGCTTTCACCAGTTAAAATAACTAAACGATTAAGCATGTCTGCCAATTTTAATGACCATAGATACTAACCTCCACATAAAATTGATATGAACTAATTGATGAGAGCTGAGGGTAGTATAAAATACTGCCTCCAATAAGATACCTGCAACAAATAGTCAAAAAATAAAGAAATGCATAAACAGAGTTAATGATAAATATTTGAGTTTGAATTTGACGGGAAAGGAGAGAAGACATACTCTTACAGTGATATGGTGTATAAAGTCACTAACCTAAAACCTTATTTAAACTAATTATCTAGGCCAATTACTAGTTTTGTACTCTAAAAGACATTAGTTGTCTAGTGATATCTACTGTCAACTATAAAGAAAGAAAAAGTCGCGTGAAAACTGATTTGTTATATGTATTCTGAAAAGATTATGCTGGAGTAGGTTCTCCCAGCCTGAACCTATCATCTCAATCTTCTTTTCTACTCTTTTCTGCAATCCATACACACACACTGCTGCTGCTGAGAGATATAATCACTCCAACATTCTTCACTTAATCAAATATTCAAGTAGCACAAGCCCAGTCTAAAAGCCACTAACATGATAAGACTCCTAAAACAATAAGAAACATAATGTTTTAACAATAGGGATAACATACAAACAAATTGTACCTGATGAAATCTTCGATTGGATCATCTAGAGTTTCAAAACCATTTGTCAAAAGAAATGACCTTGTACTTCTGCCTAAAGCAATAAAGAACCCAAAAACAGCCAAATCCTTCTCCAAGACCTGCACTGAGCTAACTTTCAATTGAAGCTTTTTGTAAGAACAAAGCACTAACATGAACGAAAGAGGACTTATTACACTCAACTAAACTCATCTCTTTCCTTTTTAATTCCATTCATTGAATTTTTTTCTCTTGAAACATTTTGACGATTATGTTTTATTGATATTTGTAGATTCCTTCCATGTTTCCTAGTTACCTTATTTAGGAGATTATTGTATCATCTTGGTTTTAAGGATTGCTTTCCTTTTCTGTGTACGATGTATATTACAGAGGAGATTGTTGTAACATATCTTATATGGAGATAATATGATGGAGAAAAAAATTGTTGAGAGTAGTGACAGTTTGACACAAGGGAAGCAATTTCTCAAATGAGAACACGGGTTTGACCGCTAACTTTTTCTGGCAATAATCCAGTGAATTCAAGTCCTGATCAAGCCCTAGAACAGTATTGATCACGTATATGTACGGTATTAATTATTTAACGTAAAAAAAAAAGTATAGGCTAAAATATGGTTTTAGTCCTTCAAATTTGTTATTTTTTCCTTTTAAGAGCTCCAAATTAAAAATTGTATTTTTTTAGTCCCTGAATTTCAAAAAATGTTCTTTTTGGTCCATCAGCACTAATGATATTACACTGTTGCTGACATGACTAACGACGTCTACATCAACAATAACAAGTGTAGCTAAAATAATGACGTGGAAATTCAATTTTCAAATTTTTGACTAAAATAATTTTTAATCCCTCAAATTTAGGTCAAATTTTATTTTAGTGCCCCAAAATTTAAAAATCATATTTTTACTCCCTCAAATTTAAAATTGATTTTTTAAATTAGAAAAATTGAATTAATATCTCTAATTCAAGACTAAATGTGAAACTTTTGTTTCATTCGACTCCTTTATGTAAAAAATTAAGGGATGGAAAATTAAAAAATAAAAAATAAAAATTGACTCATAGCATCTATGTCAACCTTTTTGTATTATATGAATAAGTTTAAGTGGCTACAATATGTTCTCTAACAACTTTTGAGACAAATTATCAAATAATGTTTTAAGATAATTTTGTTCATTATTTTAACCCTCAAATCTAGAGAAGTAAAAGGAAACACTGTATTCACACATTATAGCCACAAGTATTATATTTTAATACCAACATGAAAACTTAACTCAAAAATCTATACATGACAATGTGAGAGAACAAGACAGAAGATAAGAAGGGACTACAACGTTGTAATAGTAGTAATAGTCACCCACACCACTATTACAACGACAGGTGAAGAATGAGAAAGAGAGAAATAAGAATATTTCAAACAATAGGGAAAAACCACTTAAATTTGGGGAGTAAACATATTTTTTAAGTATGGAGGACTAAATATTTTTAAATTTGAGGGATGATGGGTTCAGAACAGGCCAAATAAGCTTTATTAAAAAGTTGTTTTGAGTTGTTCCTATATGTACCTAGGGTCCTAGATTTCCCTTGGTTTTTTACTATTTCCTTGTCATAATTGTGTCACTGATCAATTTCTACATAAATATGAGAACCTAAGGGAGACTTTTCAAGCTCTCTGATATATATATATATATATACCCTTGTTATTTTTCCAACTCTCCTTATTCTTGTCTTGTCTGGCGCAGAAAACGTTGTCAAGCTACCGTCTGCCACTGTCATCCATCGAGCAACAGCCAGTCCCATAGTCAGAATCTTCCTCACATGCTTCCCTTCCTCTTGCTGCAACCCAGGCCCCTGACGAAAAATGCCACCTTCCTAACCCCAGAACAGCTCCAAGTCTCCTCCTTGGGTTTCACCAGACTTACCTGTCCCTTTTGTGACCCTTGGGGCTCACTCTCAGACCTTGGTTGAAGGGAAATTCTCTCCCTCTCTTTCGGTTCTATCTCTTTTTCAGTATTGGTACCCACTCTCCCTGTGCTGTGACCACTGGATATTGCTTTTGGACAACCAAACAGTTTTTCAAGCTCTACTTCCATTACATCAGAAAAGCTTAATGGAAAAAAAAAAATATTTATCTTAGGTAGCTTCTATGGACTTGGTTTCTTGGCCAGGGGTTCCATGATCATTTCAAAAAAGACGTGAGTGAGCTACAGAAGGCTAGCTGGAAAACTTATTTATCTTACTATTATTAGACCTTATGTGTTTTGCAATTGGTGTTGCGAGTCAGTTCATGTAGGCTCCTTATATTCATTAGCACAGACGTTCTACTACAAATGTCGTGTTTTCATTAGATGAAATATTATTTCTTGGAAAACTGAGAAATGAGATGAAGTTGTTCGATCAATTGCTTAAATTGAATAAAAGATAATGATATCTCTCACTTGTCAGCTTGTGTAGGTAAAACAGTTCCTCCAAGAATTAAAATTTTGTGAGATTCAACAGATGAAGATGCATTGTGATAACTAAGAAGCTCTTCATATTGCTTCTAATCTTGTGTTTCACGGGAGGATCAAACACATTTAGATTCATTGTCATTTTATTCGAGAAAAGTTATCTAAGGAAAATGGTACCGAATTTATCAAATCCAATGATCAACTTGCAAATGTACTAACCAAATTGTTGAGAGGGCCTAAAATTGAATTTATTTGTTAAGCTTGGAACATACAATTTGTATGCTCCAACTTTAAAGGCAATGTTGTAATAGATTCCAAATAGCCTAAGTAAACTTCATTAAAAACTTGTTTTGTGTTGTACCTATCTCTAACTAGGGACTTGGTTTTTACTCTTTCCTTCTCATCATTGTATCCCAGATCAGGTTCTATATAAATATTAGAACCTAAGGGAGGCTCTTCAAGCTCTCTAATATATATATATATATATATATATATATATATATATATACTTCCATTTGAAAGACTAAAAGAATCACTTTTAAATTCCGGGAACTGAAATAAAATTTGATCTAAATTTTCAGCACTTCAAAAATATTTTGGCGAGAAAATTTTGAAAACTGTATTTCAATGTCATTATTTTAGAGATATTTGTCATTGGTAATGTTAAACTCTAAAGAAGAAACAAACATTGACATGAAACGGTCTGTATTTATGAGACAGCACAGACGCTTTATTTATATTTATATTGAGAAAAGGTAATCAATAAATAAATAGACAAAATTTGATATCCTCTAATAACAAAGATCTGATACATATTCTAATCGAATGAATTGTAGATTCTATAATCCACAAGTGAATGACTTGAGGATTACACAATCTGTAAGTTATTCGAATCGAATGACTTGTAGATTCTATAATCCACAAGTGAATGAGAATGAAGGGTATGATTGATTTAAAATATATTTTTAAAGGAAAAAATTATATTTTAATATTTCCTATGGAGGTGTAGGAAGATGCTATGGAGGTGCAGGAAGAAGCCGTCGTAAAAAAACATCATTTTGTAATGGACCATTCCGGAGGTCAAAGATGGAGGGCAGTACCTTGAAATTTTTGTTCTAAGCACATTTTCGTACAGGAATAAATAAAAATGCTCCTAATAATACATATATAATCTAGACATTCTTGATTATACAGAATCAGCTCCTTACTTCTATAACTATAGAGTTGACATGGATGTCGTTAGCCACGTCAAAGAGTGTAATGCCGTTGACCAAAGAGATCATTTCCTAAATTTTGGAGACTAATAAAAGCAATTTTTAAAATAGGAGGACTAAAAATGACCTATATTTTAGGGACCAAAAACATATTTAAGCCAAAAATATATTAGAAAAGCAGCCATCCCACTAACTGCTATCCCATTTGTGGAATTGGCCACTCTATGCCACTATCCGGGATTAATAACTAAGATTAGGCAGTTATTTGTGTATTAATTTCAGATTAAGAAATCATAGGTTATGATGTGACAGTTTTGGTGTTATACAAGTTGAATTTCACATTGTATAAGGTAATTAATAGTGTTTTGATTGAAGGAGGAAAATCCTTGTTAGGTGAAACTCCCTGTTTGTTGATGTTTGTACTCAACCCGAGCCTAAAAAACACATAGTTTCTATAATTTATTCTAAATTCAGTGTTCCTAGACATTTAATCCAGCACGGCCTCTCTAGAGTTGACAAAAGCAAGCTCTCTTCGAAATTGAAGATAACTAACCTCAATACTTTCAGATGTTGTCAATCTTGACCATATTTTCTCCTTATCAATAGCTTGTTGCAGCTGCCTCTGAGCAAGATTTACCCAGAAAACAACCTCTTCTGAACCCCACTTCTCTTTAGCTCTACATGATGAAGCCCGAGGACCAAAATGTACAAGAAATTCTCTATGCAGACCGATATTCTTTATAGAATTATATGCTTGACTTACAGGAATCAAACCAACTAGCATGTCCATCAAACTACCGGTTATTTCTGTGATCATTGAAAAGAATTGTGAACAAGAAACTTTTGATGGACCAAGTTTACCAATTGCAGCAATACACGTTAGTGCCAGCAGAAGAAGTGATATGTCACTTGCACTGCTTAAACCCACACTTTTTCCAGACCTGTGAATTCAGTTAAAAGATCATTAATGCATTTGCAATATCAAGGAACATGAACTGATCAATAACAGTTAATATCTCAATATATAGATAGGTTAAGAGAAAACATACAATGCAATGGCAGCAGTAAAGCGTCCATCCCCTTCTAACTTGTCAACAAAGGATGTCACTACAACTGGAACTTGCTCAGACCAAAACCATTCATATGCTTCAGGGTGTTTGGCTGATAATTTTTCTCTAATTAAACTCTCCAGGGGAGACGATAGCCTCAGCAAACTGAATCAATGAAACATTTGGAAAAGTTTTAGGCTCAAAGCTATAGGGAGTAGTAAAATACTAAAACTAAAACATAAAACATAAAAAAAGAAAAAATATCCATGAATGGTTTTGGTGATTCAAGCACAATAAGGCAATCAAAATGTTTTAGAAAATTAAAAGTATACAAACATTTTTCCTTTGAATAGAATGTTGAAGTGATACTTAAAATTAGTGCTTGATTTGAAACTTCCACATGAAAGTTACAACATAAGTTACTTATTACCTTAAACTTTCATTCAAAAATTCAAAATCAGATGGTTCTGATATGAACTGCCTAAGAAGGAAAACTCTGACAGACACTAATTCGGTTATTGCCAAAAGTTTTAGACACCTGAACAATATGTGTGTGTGTGTGTGCACATGCATACATAGATAAAGATAGAGTCTGATAGAACAAAATATGAGTGAGTGACAAAATATATACTCCTTTTTAAACCAACTTTGTGCATTTTATATATTAAGCCTCACAAAAATAAAAGGCATTATCTTTTAATATTTATATTTGTTGTAAATAGCATATTATTAGAATAAAAAATATTCTCAATGTCTCCATAGTAATTAGGAAAAAATATCTTCATAATCCTCCAATTTATTTAAGCATATCTTTGTTTCTTTTCTTTTTTTAAAGGTTTTGGTTATTACAAATAAAGATTATGAGAATGTACTTTGGGTGATTGATATCAATAAAATTATTCTTTTTTTTTCCAAGTTGGTATCAAAGTTCTCAATCTTGGGAGCCCTGTTTCCATTGCCTTTAACCATTGTCACCACCATTTTTCACCATCATCATTAAGGTTAGTGGTGGGACAAAAAGGTGGCAGGTTTATTTTGTTGTGAATCAAAGTGATAAGGGTTGGATCTCTATTATCTCTTTGTTTGTGTGTTTTTAAGTGTCTAGTATGAAAAGGAGGAACTAGATCATTTGTACACAATGATTGAATCAATGACTAAATCCTCCGGATCGTATACCCCACCCATGAAAGGTAAGAGTACATCCAATACTATTGGCCCCTTGTCTTAAGGTGTTTGGATTCTTGATTCAGGAGCAACTAATCACATGACACCTTTTCCTACTCTTCAATTCGTATGTCAAAATGATTAGAAAACAACTCATTACGGTTGCAAATGGTGATAGTGTACCCATATGTCCCACAATTGACCGATAGCCTTGTCCCTATACAAAAGCTTACAACAGATTCAAGTGCTTAGTAACATTTTAATTGCTAAGGAGCATAGTGGGTTATATCTATTGGAATCCTAGGGCCAAAACAAAACAAAGGTTATAAGCCAACAAGCAACATCAGAAATCATAAACTGGGCAAATTTCCAAATACAGCTTCATTGTAAAAAGACTTGGGCATCCCTCTTTCAACCTTACAAAGAAGATCAACTAATATATAGACTTGAAAGTCCACATACAGTTGAAACAGAATGAGACCCATGCATGGCCCAAACTGAAAAAACAGAACAGTCAAAATATAACTAACATTAAACATTACTAATATTCCCTCATTTGTTTACTACTGAGTCTATTGAGTCTTCCAAATGTAATATTCGTCAACTCTCAAAGAATCATCACGCATCTTATCCCAAATCTAGTAAAAAGAGTAATTTTCCATTTAACTTTATTCACTCTGATGCTTAGGGACCTATTTTAGAATCTATCTCTAAGCAAAATGGTCGTCTTGTCCAAAATCAAATTTGGAAAAAAATATCAAAACAATCAAGTCTTATAAGCCGTGAGAAGTGAACATTGGACTCAAGCTATGAGAGAGGAGACAGATGCATTAGAAAGAAACTCAACATTGATTGCTGACAAACCAGGAGACAAAAAGATGGTAGTATGTAGATGGATATTTACAATGAAACATAAAGCATATGGGTCAATAAAAAAGTATAAAGCTAGATTGATGGGAAAGGGGTATACTCAAACTTATGGAATTGATTATGAGAAGACCTTTTCTCCTCTAGCAAAGATAAATATTGTTTGAGTTGTTCTTGCTCCAACAGCTCATTTTGGATGGGAACTACATCAGTTAGATGTGAAAAATTTCTTCGTGGAGATTTAGAAGACCAAGTGTACATGGAAATTCCTCCCAACTTTAAAACTCATGGTGGGAAGAATAAGGTATGCCTCCTAAAAGAAGGCCTTATATGGCCTTAAACAATCTCCAAGAGCATGGTTTGGGAGCTTTACAAAAGCAATGGTTTCCTTAGGATATAAGCAAAGCCAAGGATATCATACTTTATTCATAAAACACTCTGTTACATGTAAACTTACACTATTGTTGGTCTATGTAGATGACATGATTATTGCATGAGATGATGAACCAAAGAACTTGACTTTAAAGGAAAACTGGCAACCAATTTTAAATGAAAGAATTAGGAAAGCTTAAGTATTTCCTTGGAATAAATGTAGCTTATTCAAAAAAAGGGGATTTTCATCTCCCAAAAAACATATGTACTTGATCTCCTTAAAGAATTAGGTAAGCTATGATGTAGAACCTTTGGAGTTCCTATTCAACAAAATCATAGAATTGGAAGTGAGGAGAGCTCTCCTATAAAAAAATACCCAATATCAGAGATTGGTAGGAAAACTTTTTTATGCTCTCCTATAAAAAAAAACCAATATCAAAGATTGGTAGGAAAACTTTTTTATTTATCACACATGAGAGAGATTGATAGGAAAACTTTTTTATGCTCTCCTATAAAAAAAACCCAATATTAGAGATTGGTAGGAAAACTTTTTTATTTATCACACATGAGACCAAACATTAGTTTATGCATGATCAAAGAGAAAGGCGCATGCAAGCAATTGACAAAATTCTTCAGTACTTGAAGTCAAGCCCAGTAAAAGAGTTATTCTTCAGGATAGGAGACTAACTCTAAAGATATATATACAGACTATGCATGTTTTGTGGTTCTGTTATTGACAAACAATCTATGTCTAGGTACTATATACTTCTTAAAGAAAGTCTACTGATTTGGAGAAGCAAAAAAACAAGAGAGTATCTTGTTCTAGTGCAGAAACTGACTTTGGAGCCCTTGCTCAAGGTGTGTATGAAGGACTCTGGATGAAGATTATACTTGATGACCTTAAAATTCCTATGCAATTGTACGTGATAACAAGTCAGCCAAGGGCATTACCCATAATCCAGTCCAACATGATAGGACCAAACATATTGAAATTGTCAGACACTTCATGAAAAATGATCTTGACAAAAGCCTAGTGGTTATAACTCATGTTCCTATGGGATTTTAAATAAGAGCCACTTTCACTAAAGGCTTCCTCAAAGATTCTAAGATCTTGTAGGCAAGTTGGAAATGATTAATATTCATTTACCAACTTGAGGGGGAGTGTTGTAAATAGCATATTATTAGGATAAAAAATGATCTCAATGTCTCCGTAGTAATTAAGAAAAAATATCTTCATAATCTTCCTATTTATTTCAGCATATTTTTATTTCTTTTTTTTTAAGGTTTTTGTTCTTACATATAAAGAGGATGAGAATGTAATTTGGCTGATAGATATCAATAAAATAATTCTTTACTTTTCAAGTATATTATAGTTTTAGCTGACTATTTTTAAAGTTAAAAAAAAAATAATACAATTTAAATAATATTAGTGTGTCCATAAATTTAGTGGTGTTCGCTCAAAGGTTGTGTAGAACTGTCAGCTTAAGTGTCCAAGTTCACACAAATATTTTTTTCAATTTGACACCTAACAATAAGTGTCTGACTCGTGTTAGACAGGTGTTGAGGACATGTGAGTGTCATAAACATTTCCAACAGCACAACAATTCAAACAAGAGAGTTTTCCATGCTTCATAGGGAACTAGATCCCGTAATCACTTTTGAACAGCATGGGCTACAGTTATAAATCCAACAGTGAGTAGCCTTCAAACAATTTTTCCATGTTTTGCTTCAACATGAAAAATAAGGTTAAAATACCTATCACTAAAAATTTAATTCAAAGGATCTTGATCCACCATAAATTCAATAAAACTTAGATTTCATAAGAAAAACAAAAATACATACTTTTAAACTTTAGAATTTGATGATAAGATGTAAAATAGCTGTTGAAAACACAGTCCAATGATATAAAACATAAAATGACCGAACCACTTATCTTATGATTTATGAAATAATTCTGGTACATCTATCACAAGTTTACACAACACATAAATTCATGCGTAGAATTTCATTTCCTTCTGATGAATAAGTCCGACATATTGTTGTTTGCAAAGTTCAATGGACACAGGTAAGAATGAACCAAAATACAAAGCAACGTCCTACCTCCTTTGAACAAGTACATTGACATTCCTGTCTCTATCATCGCTTTGAGATGAAATTTCACTTGCAGCATGCAATAAGGAGTACACAGCAGCCTGAGAGAATTTATGCAACCTGTTTCTCAGTTGTTATAGAATGTTGAAAATTTAAAAACAATGAGCTCAAGTGACTTGTGAGTTATGACTAACGAGGTCACAGAATTATGGTAGCAAAGGCAATCGAAGAAATACAACTCGGATTAATTTATAATGAAACATACATAATACAGCAATATATAATTAGTTTCCATCAATGCAAATGTTGTTCATTAGGAAGATAATTTTAAAAAAGAGAATAATGAGGATGAAGCCAAATTCTCTAGTCCTAGCCTTTAAGAAGACAGCATGTTAAATTATCCCTAACACTTCCAAAATATTGAAAAATAAAACACAGAGGTATGTTTAACATAAAAAAAAGAAACACTATCCTTTGAAAATGATAAGTGTTCTCTTTATAAATGATATCAAGAAAGGAATGAAATTGATAGGACCGTTCCTATATGTAAATAATAGAAAGTAATACATGATGACAAAGATTATTATTTTTTTTTTTTTAGTAATATCCAAGAAGCGTATTTTTTAATTGAATTTTCATAATTGCATTTATAATTTTCACAAGTGCGTGCCTAATAATGGAGACTTTCTTCTAGCAACCATAATTGTGCTTATTTGTTGACCAATGTTGGTGCATATTTTAGTAAAACCCATTGTCCACACTTCTTACTTTTACAATTCATCTAGTTTGTGTTTGTCTATGCTCACATGAGTTAAACAATGGAATAAAATGCTTTCAAAAGCATGCTAGTCAAAATTCAGTATTCACAGATGCGTGTTGAACTTACACGTCATATATGGCCCAAATAATACTACCTAACAAAAGTCATGGTAATATCTGACAACATAAATGCCATACCTGACAAGACAATGTCTTCACCCATGCATTTTGGTCAACCCCAAGCCAGGCTGTTGAAAACCAGGACATTCGTGAGAATGATTTATGCTCCCTAATTGCTAGTTCGTAAACCCTTGCTGCATCATATAAAGCTTGGACAAGTCCATCACAAAACTCTTCATCCTCCAGTGACCTATTCAGTTTCACCCTCGCTTTTTCTAGGCCAGTACCGGTGTTAGCTTGAAGGCTCCCATTGAGAGTGGCACCGTCATCAGAGGAGGCAAATGGTAGCAGGTGCACCCTCCTTCTAGGTTTAGAAAACACCAAATAACATTTTCTACAACCTAAACCAGGATTGCTGCTCGACAAAAAATCATATCGTATGAGGCATCCCTTTCTTGAACTCCCCCATTTACTCAATAGTAGGTAATGTAAGTTGGACACCTTTTTCCCTCCGTAAGGGGAGCCATTTGAAAGCCAACAATTCGAAGAGCTGCAAGTCGATATACAATTAATACAAGCACATAAACGATGAATTATATACAAATACTCAGCTCAAAGAGAATGCAATAAAAACGAAAACATAAAGCATCAGTTCAATCAGACCAAATACACTATGTCTTGCAGAGGTGGTGCAAAACGAAGATAGTAATTACGCATTACATCCTTCTATCATTCAACTCTCTCAAACTCGATAACAACACACAGCCGTATCATTATCATCTAAAGAAATTGCAATAAAACCATACATCACAAGCCGTAAATAGTCTCAACTATTTCATTCTTCACCGATGGAAAACACTCATTTCCATGCTGCAACAGGCAAGAGTTCTAAATAGGGAAATGAAGAAGCAATTCCCGAACTATAATTACTGTTACAAATTCGCTCAAGCAACTTCAGCGAAAGCTACACAACAAGCACAAATGTTTCAATCTTGAATCGTAATCTACATGAAAACCTAGGCGCCTCCACACTCAGCAAATAACCGTAAATCGTAACCAGCAAGAAAAAGAAAGATAGAGAGAAGGAGAAATCGATTTTCACCTTAACGCGAGAAAGCTATTGCTGCCGCGCAATGTTACTGCCATGTAGTGTGGATGCAGAATCCGTTAGAGGAGGATTGAGTTGTGGTTGGAGCAGAGAAAGAGAGGGAAAAAAATAAACAGTGAAAGAAAACGGTGTGAGCGTTTATTTGGCCACACGGACACGGAAGAGAGAAAGAAGGGAAAGATGATGACGTGGCAAGACGGGTGCTTTATCCGAATACGTGGAGAGTTCGCAAATCACACACCACTGGGCTTCGATCACTTGGCACTGGGTTCTTTACAGGGACCTCTCGGTCCATATAAACACCGAAAATGAAAAAGTTAGCAAAGGGCATATTTGTAATTTATCTGATCATATGAAATTTGAAATAAAAGTGAAATGAAGTAAAATGTAAATTGTATATAATATTTTTAGATTAATTGTTCATTCTATTAACTAAACAGTTCATATTTGTATATTACATTGAAAGGAAAATTATAAAATAAATTGAATTAAAATTATTGTAAAGAATATTTTGAACATAATAATTTAATTCAATTATGCATCTCCATAAATTAAATGACAATGTTTTACATGTTAAAAAGGTATTTTTTTTTATATGTTTTATTTTATATGAAAAAAAGAATTTCTCCGTATACTCAAACTTATTAATAAATATTAAAGATGAAATATTATTTTTAATTATTATATAAAAATAATTTTAATAATAATTAACAAATGTTATGAACATTGAATTTATTTTTTATTTAAAAATCTACATATTAGACATTATTACGAATGTTTCATACTGTAGTTAAACAGTTTATAAAAAAAACAAATACAAAAATAAGAGACTAAACTAAACTTATGCTCAAAAACATATAACCAAACTGTTAGAAACGAAAATAGTCTAGACTAATAAAAGAAAGAAAAATATTAAAATGTGAAATAGCTAAAAGTCCAAAACTTTGTAGCTTTTACGTTGTTATTTTTTTTCAAAAATCAAAGAAATAAACTAAGGACGATAAAAGACTTGATTAAAGTAGAATCTCATTCCAACATAAACATCTATAATATAATAATGAATTATAGAATTTTTTATAACCAAGATAACAATCATAACCTCCCTATAAAATATTTTGTTAACACTAAGATAATTATAGCAACTTCTAATATATTTTACATGACTTCCTCTTAAAAAACACCACAAGCGACATAATATGACATTTCTCTAATAATATATTAATTTTAACTTATCACATTAATACACATCTTTCAAATGAGGAGGAAAGACCTAATATATTAAGATGTCATTTATATATCTAAAAATATGAAAATAGCAAAGTCAATAATATATTATTTATATTTTTTTATAAAAATTATCTAAACTTTTTATATGTTAATGAATAGTGTGTAAAGTTATATCAAAGTTTAAATTTTATTGAAACTTTGTGTGATTTATTATCTTTCGTGACATCCATCTTAAAAAGAATCTACAACTCTCTTACCATTTTGTTGATAGTGTTCTAGAGATAAAAAATTTGTAGTACAAAATTTAGAAAAAAATTTGAAATGATCTCTATTTTAATTATTTTTCTTTCAATTTTTTCTTACATTTTATAGCATATTCAAAGAAGAATGAAAATAACTTTTAGAATTTTATAATGGTGCACTGAAAGTTAAAAAAAAAGTAAAAGAAACGTAAGATGAATATCTCTAAATACTTCAAACATACCTTCAATATATATTAAATATCACTAAACACTTATAACAATACTTTATTAACAAATATGAAAATAAAGGCACATGGATTGGTATGTTTTGGTTGCCAATGACTTATCAAGCCAACAAAAAATTTCCAGTGCCAAACTCAACACAATCAGATTATTATTTGGTTTATTTCTATCAACTATTAATATGTTCATCAAATTTTTTCGAGTGCGAAATTTAACACAATCTGATTATTATTTGGTTTATCCTCTATCAACTATCCATAGTTGATATGTTCATCAACAAGATATGAGTAGTGTACTATCCGTCCTAGAGCGATCACTTGTCGCCCTAACAGTATAATGTCATCCTTAAAAAGATAAGCTCTCAACCGAGGACGACTATTCATCGTCTCAAATCGATGACTAGGTAGTTGAAGCATGCAAGTAATCTCTGTCAAAACAGTCTGCAAAAGTTGACATAGCGTAAGTAAGAAGTCAATTATAAACCCTATAAATATGTGGGTAAGTAAGGCCAAAGGTAAGCAGTGATAAAAAAGGATAAAAAATAATTATCATATATTCCGATAACCGGACACTTACTTGAGCGTCGGAGTGTCATCACATGTACCTCCCACCTGTGGCGAAGCAAAGGCAAGCTATTGTCGAACATAGGGAAACACTAATTCCACGGAAGCCAGATCATCAGGAAGGAAAGTGTAAGCAAGAGGTAGCAACAATCAAGGACGGAAGCTATTCGGGATGCTTAAGGCTAGCTCGGAAGGTCCTCAAGAATTGTGTAAGAACAAATTGGCACCCAAAGTGGGGTCCGAAGAGTAGCGTAAAGAACTTAAATGGTATTAACCCGCAGTTAGGTAAACGAGCAGAGACCGGATTGAACAATGGCTGGAGTAGATCCGATGGCTTTGTTGTTGTCGTTACAAAAGGAGATGGCTGATATAAAGCAGAAAGGAGAGGAGGAGATGCGGGTCATCAGACAGAAAAACGAGGATGATCTCCGCCTACTGAGATAGCAGAACGAGCAAGTCCTGCATACCCTCAGGCAGGAGAATGAAGAGATGAATAAGAGATTGTTAGGAGAAAGGGCTGATAAGACCAAGGTGATCACGATATCTAGTCGTTCGAAAGCAAACACCCCTAATCCCGAGAGGAAAGACGAGGTGTCCTACCAAACGGGTGAGACCTCAAACCTGGTCGAGCTACGTCACCCATTCGTGGATGGCATCATAAATGTTAAACTACCGGCCAAATGGAGGGGACTGACCATGATCGATATGACAGCTCTACAGACCCCGATGAGCACATTGACGTGTATACCACTAACATCGGATTGTTCACTACCAGTGAAGCCATAATGTGCCGAGTATTCCCCAACAGCCTGAAGGGGATGTCGTTGAGCTGGTTTACTAAGCTTCCCTCATACTCCATCGATTCCTTCAAGACTCCGGTGAACCTATTCACCACGCAATTTGCGACAAGCAGACCTCATCATCTAACCTCGATCGCCCTCATAAACATACGCCAAGGAAAAGGGGAATCTCTCAGGACGTTCATGGATAGATTCAATCAAGTAGCCCTCCAAATCCGAAACCTTAATTCGGAGGTGGCACTTCATCATATGGTCATGGCTTTCAGACTCGACCCCTTTACCGATAGCTTATGCGAAAAGCCCGCGGCTAACATGAACGAAATGAGGGAGAGGGCAGCCAAGTTCATGCACCTAGAAGAGCTGAGAGACTTCGGCGGACAATTAAAGGCAGAGCACTCAGGCTCACAATATCGACCAGACAAGGAAAGAGCGTCCTTTCAAGACAGAACCAAAGAAAGAGTACCTTTTCTCCCGCCACCACCAGTACAACCGAAGGAGACCAGGTTACTTCGATTCGCAAATTACACGCCCCTTAACACCAACAGGGGTGAATTCTCGAAGAAGCACTCAGCGCTGACCTTATACCTGCCCTCAGGAAAGCAGCAACCCCTAGGAATGCCGATATCACCAAGCACTGTCGTTTTCACCAAAATTAAGGTTACACCACAGAGGAATGTGTGGCATTAAAGGACAACATTGAAAATTTAATTTAGCGGGCTATCTGAGGCAATTTGTGAGAAGTCCGCACAGGACGGCAAGAAGATAGCAAACTCCCAACAGGAGAAGGGAGGCACGAGGAGAACCTCGTAGAAGGATAGTTGAAGAGGCGAGGACTTCCCGGCAGTCCCCACCCTTGCAAGCGGAACGGACTCCAAAAATCAGAGGAGTCATCAACACTATAGCAGGAGGTTTGCTAGTGGGGGCTCATCAGCCTCAGCCAGAAAAAACACCTACAAGCGGTACAGGCAGTGAACGCAACAGTAAAGCCTATCCGGCAGAGGATATCGTCGATCACATTCACCAATGCGGACTTCAAGGGAATTGACCCATTTCAGGACGATCCCATGGTCATTACGGTTGAGATAGAAAATTTTGTTGTCAAAAAAACCTTGGTAGATAAGGGAGTTCTGTTGACGTACTGTATTGGGGTACATTCAAGAAGCTACAAATTTCGGAAAGTGAAATACAGTCACATGAAGTTCAAATTGTCGAATTCTCAGGGGAACGAGTAGACACAAAAGGCTACATTGACCTGTACACCAAGTTTGGGGGAGGAAGGTCCCAAGCGAAGACCATAAAGGTACGTTACCTACTAATAGAAGCCAATACATCCTACAATGTCCTTTTGGGGAGGCCACCTTTGAAGCTGCTAGGCGCCATAGTTTCAACACCCCATTTAGCCATGAAATTTCCTTCTCCTACAGGCGACATCATCACGGTGCATGTTGACCAGAAAATAGCTCGAGAATGCTACGTGGCTAGTCTGAGAATCAAACCATTAGTCAAGACAGCCAGCCAAACCACAAAAAGTGTAGTTAAGAGAAGTCACCTGGTGGCGGTAACCGAGTTAGATCCCAGGTTCGAGGAAGTCAGTGTGGAACCAAAAGAGGAAACGTGTTATGTGCCCTTGATAGGAGGAAACAAGATGACCAGGATGGGCGTCTCCTTGTCTAAAGATAACGTTGACCAACTCAGTCGTACCTTGCAAAAGAACGCAGATGTTTTTGCATGGACCGTCGCACATATGTCAGGTGTGGATCCTTCAATCATGATGCACCGACTATCAACATTCAAAGATGTCAAGCCAGTCACCCAAAAAAAGAGAAAACTAGGGGAAGAAAAGAGTGTGGCTGCAAAAGAAGAGGCCGAGAAGCTGTTACAAGTCGAGTTCATCCGAGAAGCGCATTACACCACTTGGCTGGCAAATGTAGTATTAGTTAGAAAGCCAAATGGCAAGTGGAGGATGTGCACAAACTACATCGACTTAAACAAAGCATGCCCGAAAGATTCTTACCCTTTACCGAGTATAGATCGCCTCGTTGATGGGGCGGCTGGGCACAAATATATGAGATTTCTAGACACTTTTTCTGGGTACAAGCAAATCAGCATGCATCCCCATGATATAGCCAAGACAACCTTCATGACTGATGACACCAATTACGTATATGAAGTCATGCCCTTTGGGCTGAAGAACGCAGGAGCAACCTACCAGAGGTTGATGGACAAGGTTTCCAAAGGACTGATCGGGCACAGTGTAGAGATATATGTTGATGACATGGTTGTCAAATCCTCATCATGCACTCAACACATCCAAGATTTAAACCAAGCTTTTGAGGCACTCAAGGCGGTAGGAATGCGGCTGAACCCGGAAAAGTGCATTTTTGGTGTGGAAAGAGGAAAGTTCCTCGGTTTTATGCTAACCAATAGAGGAATCGAAGCTAATTCGGATAAATGTCAAGCGATTATGGAAATAAAAGCCCGATAAGTATCAAAGATGTACAACGCCTGGTTGGGAAAGTGGTGGCCCTATCACGATTCATCCCAAAAATGGCTGAAAATATCAAGCCCATTCTGAGCTTGTTAAAAAAAGCGTCGCGCTTTAAATGGGATGAAGAATGTGAAGATGTGTTCACCCGGTTAAAAACATTCCTAGCCTCCCCACCAGTAATACAAAAGTCTTGTCCTAACCAACCCATCGTTGTTTACTTGTCGGTATCAGGAGAGACAGTGAGTGCAGCCCTAGTCCAAGAAATCAACAGATAGCAACGACATGTCTACTTCATTAGCTGGACCCTGCAAGAGGCGGAAACAAGGTATCAGATGATTGAAAAAGTAGCGCTAGCTTTAATAGTCACGACAAGAAGAATGCGCGCTTATTTCCAAAACCATGAAGTGATAGTGAGGACGGATTATCTGATAGCTCGGATATTGTCTAAACCTGACCTCGCTAGGTGGATGATAATGTGGTCAGTCGAGTTATCATAATATGCAATAAAGTATGAACCGCGAGGGGCAATCAAAGCGCAAGTTTTAGCAGATTTTGTAGTATAAATGGGGCAAGAGCCCTCAACAAACGGTAAGCAACCGGAATGGATCCTGTATATGGACGGATCATCGAGCAGTAAAGGTGTTGAAGTAGGAGTAGTACTAGAGGGCCCAGGTAAGATACTAATTGAGCAGTCTCTACGTTTCGGATTCAAAACCTCGAATAACCAGGCCGAGTACGAGGCCTTGATAGCAGAACTAGAGTTAGCCCGAGACATGGGTGCTAGAGATGTGATATGCAGAAGTGACTCACAGTTAACAGTTGGACACACGATTGGAGAATACCAAGTTAAGGACCCGTTACTATTGAAATACCATCATAAGGTTCAAGCACTTTTGCAAACCTTCTCATCAGCTAGAATTGAACACATCAGGCATGAACACAACTCACGTGCTGACCTACTATCCAAATTAGCCAGCACCAAAAAAAGGAGTCATCACAGATCTATAGTTCAACAATTTGTGGAGAAACCTAGTGTTGACAAAGGAAAGTTTATCTGTTGCCTTGAAGAAATAGAAGGAGCATGGTTTGAGCCCATACGCTAATAACTTCTGACTGGACAATGTAAGAATGAGGATGAGCGACTGATGAGGATGAAAAGTAGTCAGTTTACACTGATAGGCCCGGAACTATACAAGAGGGGGTACACACATCCCCTGTTAAAATGTGTGACCAGTGAACAAGCTAAGTACATCATGGAAGAGTTGCATCAAGGGATATGCGGATTACACACAGGGGCGAGAAGTACCCTTACCAGGATCCTTAAGGCTGGGTACTACTGGCCAACTATGAAGGTTAATTGTGCTGAATATTCTAAAAAGTGTGAAAAATGCCAGGAGTATGGCAACCTCATTCATAGTCATCCGGAAACTCTGCATAACATCACATCACCTTGGCCATTTGCAATGTGGGGGATGGACATAATCGGCCCTTTTCCCTCAGGGAAAGGACAATGCAAATTTCTCTTGGTAGGAATAGACTACTTCACAAAATGGATCGAAGTCGAACCATTAGCAACCATCACAACAGCAAAGGTCAAGGGATTTGTATCGAAGAGCATCATCTGCAGGTTCGGAATACCTCACACAATAGTCTTGGACAATGATCGTCAATTTGTTGATCAAGCATTGATTGCATATTATGAGGGGTTAGGCATCCGACATGTCACCAGCTCGGTGGAACATCTCCAAACTAACGGCCAGGCGGAGGCAGCCAAACAAGTTACCCTCAATGAGTTGAAGAAGAGGTTGGGGATCGCAAAAGGCAGATGGCCATAAGAGCTGTTGGAAGTACTATGGGCGTATCGATGCACACCGCAATCAACAAAAGGAGAAACCCCGTACAACATGGTATATGTGACAGACACAATGATCCCGGTAGAAGTAGAAGAGTCAACCTTGCGACGGCAGATAGAGCAAATGGATCTCAACAATGAAAGTCTCATGGTCAATTTAGACATCATCAACGAACTCAGAGACAAGGCTCAGATCCGGGAGCAAGCTAGTAAAGTTCGAGCTGCCCGAAGGTATAATACAAAAGTAAAATCAAGAAGGTTTCTCCCAGGAGACTTAGTATGGAGGATACGCAACGAAGCAAGAAAGCATGAGGGTAAGTTTTCGGCAAATTGGGAAGGGCCTTTTCGCATTTCAACTACAACAGGGAAAGGCACATATCGCCTGGAACACCAATTCGGACAAGCAATACCGAGAACGTGGAACGCCACACACCTTAATTTTTATTTTAGTTAATCTATTGTAAGGGCACTCTTTCCTTGACCGATGTTTTGTCCCTAAGGAGGGTTTTCGCTGACAAGGTTTTAACGAGGCCCCTAATGCAAATTTATAAATGAAAGTAATTTTATTCCACACATAATTCTTATTGTAGGAACTCATTGCCTCAAAAACTGATATATAAGTATTAAGTAATCGTCACTCCATCGTGACTATCCTGCCACGGTGGTCAAGCCGATATATTCCGGGGCCATTTCACTCAATTGTGAAACCCCAACAGACACAATTGAGCAGTTTACTTCATGGTGAATTATCCCAAGTAGCTGCCCACCCTAGTGTGTCTCAACCCATCAAAGCATAATAACAAGTTATCAAAACACAAACAATCTCGGAGCGAAGCGATAGCAATCCGAAAATAGTGCGCATCAATAATTAAGAGACAACAAGGTAAAAGAAACAAGACAAATGAAGGCAAAAGGATAATCTTCTCATTCATAAAAGGGCGGCTACAATAAGGTATCGGCTTAACCATAAAGCCAACTATCAAAAAAGAGCTGCCTATGGCAACTATACAAAAAATCATTTACAAAAGAAAATATAACATAAGTCAGGTATTCCTCCCCTCTCATTCCATCATCACCTTCCGCCTCCTTCCCCTCTACCAAGTCATTATCGCCCTTATCAGCAGCGGCAGACTCGTCGGGTGCAGTGGGAATCTCTTTGATGGACATCAAGCGGCCGTTAAAAACGTCCTTGTCCGGATCCATATCGTTTTGTTCAAGAACATCATAAAGAAATACCGCTTGACGCACAACTTGTTCAAAAGATTCCTTGTGCAAGTCAAGTATATAATCTTTCAGCTCGTTCAGCTCAATCCCCATTTGCGCCTCCTCAGATACCACCTCCTCATGAGCCAATGTAGTCTCGGACAAAGACTGTTCAAGTTCTCAGACATCCGTCAAGAGCCTCTCATTCTGTTTTTTCACCTCTTCCGAGTAAGTTCTCAAGGCGTCTTGCTCTTGCTCAACCTTCTTCAGGTTCAACTCGGTAGTCCTCAAAGCCTCACCAAGAGCAACATTGACATCATGGGCTTCCTTCAAAGAGGTGGTAGAGACCGACAATTCCTCTTTAATTTTAGCCAGTTCGACCACGCCTCCGTTCATCACGTGGGCACGGATAACCTTGGTAATAGCCAGTGTCCGGTTATGCATTTCCAAGCATGTATTCACCAAGTCCAAGGTGGAGCTCCCACTTAAAGTTTTCCTCTCGGCAAAGGGAAGGAACATGCTTGTGCCCTTAGCAAAATTAAGGTCGGAGACAAAAGGGGAATCCACCAAACCCTTTTATCCTTTCCCTTCGTATCCTCCTTGGACTTGTCTTTCTTTTCCTTTTCTCGGATTCAGGAGGAGGAGGAACTTAATCAAGGAAGGGTGTTGGGGCCGAACCCTCACCGACAACTTGATCAGTGGCTACGCGATAGTCTTTAATCTTCTTCAGGCGATCAAGAAACGCAAGTTCACATTGAGTCATAATGCCTGCCATAAAATAAATAAATTCAACAGAGTTAAAAACTGAGGTCATAACGGTAAAATAAAATAAACATACTATATAAATCCACTCATCGGTGTGAAGAAAGATAAAGCTTTAGAATGAAGCGGACATTGAGCTTTTGGGGAAGTTGGTCCATTATTTGAAATATCTTCTTGTCGTCCTTGGTCGTAGGAGATCTCGGCCAAGACAGATAGTGGACAGGATCCCAAGTCCAATACAACGGAAACTTAGGAACATCCCCGTTAAAGAAATGATACCTACCGGCAGGGGTTATGACTATTTTGAAAAAAGAATCTTTGAAATATTTATAAGAAGAAGAAAAAGGAGTAAAAAGCACATTATGGGACTGACTGACTAAAGAAACCCATCTAACAGGATTACAGGGGCGGGTACTATAATAAGAAAGAAATACGTGAGGAGAAGGATGAAGGCGAAACATCTCGACAAGAAGCTGAGACGCCTGGAGTGACGCCCAAGAATTGGGATGCAACTGAGTGGGCGCCACATTCAGAATATGAAGCACGTCCACAGTATAATCATCTAAAGGAAGGCAGACGTGCGAGTCTGTAAATAAGCAAGGATAAATGTAAAAGAAGTCATGGTCGTGACCCTCTCGACCATGACATACATTATCTACTGGTGTACAGCGCTCAGCAAACAGCTCTGCACTTGTCTTCCCGGTGGTAAACATAGGAACGACTGCGGCATAAGTATTCACTATGGATGACCACCTATACCTAGAAAACCGATCAGTGACTAGAGAGCTCGCCCATTCATATCCAAGGTGCCAAGGAAGGTTACTCTCAGCAAGCTCAGATGGTAGCATACCGGCCATGTTGGGCTGCTCCAAAGGCTCATCATGACCACTGCCGGACACTTCCTCGGATACGTTGGGCGAACCCTCAGAAATTCTAGACTCAATCCTAGCACTAGAGGAGACACTGCCCGTAGACTCAGAAAAACCAGACAGGGACGACATTGTTACCTCTAGGAACGAACGCGCTGCACCTAGCCACTACGTAACTCAAGAGTTGCCGGATATCGGAGATAATGGAAAAGCACGAGTTCCCCAATGGTCCCAGCATGAATATTTAGAGAAGCAACTCGTCTCCCAAGAAATCTGAACAGTGCATAATCGACTTCTCACCATCAGATCAATGGGCCCTTTTTTCTAAGAAGCACACGTCATCATCTGCTTTGGGCAACAAGGTCTGAAAGGTGCCACAACAACCCTTAGAAATCCTGAGAAATCCGTAAGGCAACACCAATTTTTCATAAATACACACAATTAAGCAAAACCCCACCTTCCCGGTCACCGATGACAAAGGAAAACCCAACCCGATAGGAAGCGAGTAGTAACCACTTAAACCTTTTCGCTCATACTATCACTCAAGCTTGGGGGAAAGTGTACTATCCGCCCTAGGGCGACCACTTGTCACCCTAACAGCATAATATCACCCTTAAAAAGATAAGCTCTCAACCGAGGACGACCACTCATCGTCTCAAACTGATGACTAAGTAGTTGAAGCGTGCAAAAAACCTCTGTCAAAACAGTATGCAAAAGCTGACATAACGTAAGTAAGAAGTCAATTATAAACCCTATAAATATGTGGATAAGTAAGGTATAAATATGTGGATAAGTAAGGTCAAAGGTAAGCAATGATAAAAAAGGATAAAAACTAATTATCATATATTCCGATAACCAAACACTTACTTGAGCGTCGGAGTGTTATTGCAGGTACCTCCCACCTGTGGCGAAGCAGAGGCGAGCTATTGTCGGACATAGGCGAACACTGATTCCACGGAAGCCGGATCGTCAGGAAGGAAAGTGTAAGCAAAAGACAGCAACAGTCGAGGACGAGAGCTATTCGGGATGCTTTAGGCTAGCTCGGAAGGTCTTCAAGAATTGTGTAAGAACAAATAATGTTTTCATTGATGGAAAGCATAAATGGAAATTTCCTAGAGTGTTGAACATGAGAAGAAATAAAGCTCATGTAAAGTTAACCAAATCTTTACGCGGATTAAAGAGCCAGTATGAGAAATTGTCCAGCTTTTGCTGATTTTTGTGGGATTTACATATACCAATTTTGATCATTCTCTGCTCGAGTTAAAGATCAAACTTTGAGAACTTGATGACATTGTTGTTTTTGAAAATTTTCTGTCCATCATTAATTCTTCTAAACAGACACTGGATCAACACTTTGGAATTAATGATTTTGGTGTTCTTAAATTTTGTCTAGTTTTTATGGTGATCCCATCTTTCTTTACTCAGACTCTGACAAATGCCTTAGACTAGTTGGTCTTGTTATCTTGATATCAATTACGTAGTTCAACGACTTTAGGAAACGGTTTATTTTATTCAAAGATAACCAATGACATAAGTCGTTAACTTGTTTTTTTTTTTTTTCAAATAGTAAAAGATAAACAAAAATGAAAAATTATTGATGGATATCAGTTGACAATTGATGAGAAAAAAATCAAATAAAAAAATACATGACAATGAATTCTAAATAAAAAAGAAAATATCAAAATGTTTTCCAATTAAAAAACTGTAGTTCTCAAATATTTTTGGAAGTAAATCATGATAAAAAAAACTAATTTTTACCTGTTAATTATATTAAAATTTTAAGAATTAGATTTATAAGAAATTTTACTAAACAAGAGTCTAACTTTTCGTATATTTTTTAAAAATTTGTAAAAATTATATTTATAGTAAAATGTAAATAAAAGATATAAATGAGTTTTATAAACATGTTACATTAAAATAAAAAAATAAAATCTTAACAAAGTATGTGATATGATGAAAAAAAAAGTATTTTTTTTTTTGAGTAATTAATACCCCTGTTTACATTTATATTGTATTCGAAAGTTGTTGGGAGTTGTTGTTTTCAATAATACAGAGATATACAATTGACATCACGGCTGACGTGGATAAAATTTACCATTTGGAATCTCATCTTTCTTCCGTTCAAATCAGTGGCGGTAGATAGAAAAAAATGGATGAAATGGTGCAGAGTTGACTTTCTAGAAGAATAAATAGTGAGAAAGTGAAAAAAAAAAACTATGTTGGTTCCATATATTTTTTAACTATGGAATGGGTATCATTTTCAAAATTTAAATATATTTAAAGTTTGAAAATAATTATATAAATAAAAATCTGTACTATATGATAAATTAATATATTTAAACCTTATAAATAAATACCTTTTAATTATATAAAATACTTATTTATTATAATCTTCATATGGAAATCATATAAGTGAGTGTACTTTAATAATTTATTTATGAATTAAACAAAATTAGTTTTTGGACATACTTATAAATAATTATTTAAAGGCAAATTCTCATTCAAATTTGTAGTTATTTTAATGATGATAATTAGATAATCAAATATATATATATATATATATATATATATATATATATATATATATATATATATATATATTT
>Ga0099825_1002208_pt1 | contig 25804 bp, 11 predicted proteins | sample SiratroredBW_FD_76838 | JGI IMG/M metagenome (GOLD analysis project Ga0099825, IMG submission 76838) | Root nodule microbial communities of legume samples collected from California, USA - Siratro red BW | ecosystem: Host-associated > Plants > Roots > Nodule | place: USA: California | collected... | reverse complement strand
TATATATATATATATATATATATTGAAAAAAAAATACCACTTAGTAAAAAAAAATAAGTATTCCACAATCTTCAAATAACATGATTTCATTATTTATTACCAACTCACATTTTTATTTTTGAATACTTTTTCTAATAATATAGTTGATATGATATTGTGTTTTTCTACTCTCTTTACTTGTTAATATTTATTAAAAACCACCAATTTAAGCATGAGTCTCTTAATTTAAAAATGTAATCAACCAACTAAAGGCGAAATAATAACTAAAATAAGATGAATAGGTTCAAAAGTTTTCTTGTAATAAAATTACCACTTTTAAAAATTATTTTTGAATTAAATTAAGATACAATCTTGATAGTATAAAAGTGAAATAGAGAACAATAAGATACATAAAGAATAAAAATAATGAACATAAATTTAATTATCTTTAAATCTACATATACTTTAATCCAGTTAATCTTATAAAGAATTATTTTACTATTCTTAAAAAACGACATAGTTACATACATTTCATCACAAGAAATATGCAACTCACTAAAACATATGAAGTTTATGAAAAACCTATCAAATATAGAAACCTACTACACCAACATTTTGATGAAACTCAAAAGATATTTTAAAAAGGAGAATAATTCTTGGAATTTTCTTTGTAAACTATGTAATTTCTAATGTCTGTATTTCAATTTCGAAAATAAACTTATATATCTTTTTAAAAAAGTATATTTAATTAATTAATACTTATGATAATTGATTATATTGTTTTTAGAAATTTATTAGAAACAAAATAACATCATTTCATGGAATAACTTAGTGATATTTTTTAAAACTTCTAAACTATCAATTATTTCTTAATCATAATCAATTATTTACTTATGATAATAATTTTTAAGTGTGAACATATCGATTATATTTTTTTAATAGACTAAATGGTTATTGACAAATTTTCTAAAATAATTGATATTTAAGAATCTATCAAGCTCATATAATTTACTTAAAATGATCATGCATGATATATCACAAGTGATCAAACTTAAAAAAAAATACAAAAATAAAAAGATTAACACGTTTAAATGTATTTTACAGTATCAAAAACACCATTTCTAATTCTTCCAGCTTCGGAATCAACATTTTTTAATAATTTTAGATAATTAAAAAAAAGCGAAAATATAAGCAAAATGTTGTTAATATTATTCTTTTTGTTAAAAAATATATAAAGAATTAACTAGTAGTTAGTCGAAGTGGTGATAAATTTAGTTTATTTAAAGTATTCAAATGAAAAAAAAAAAGAATTATTAAAAGCGAATACTATATTAAAAATGACTAGGTAGAGTCTTAATGAAAATTAGCCACGGATAAATTACCAATTTGATCATTAAAATATGTAAAATAATAGAAATTTACTTGTTTTTAAAGAGTGAAAATCTGATTTAATTTCTAAATATATAGAAAAATTCAAATTGGTCTCCAATATTATAAATTTATAACTAATGCACAATTTACTCTTAAATTGGTGCTTTAATTTATATTCGGATAACACAATAGTGCTATAAAACTTTTACATATTCAAAAACTAAAATAATTATTTCATTTTTCTCAAAGATTAAAAATTATCAACATTTCAGACCATTAAAGACCAATTTATTGATTTTTAATGAATTAATAAAACTCATTAAATAACACAACAAAACAAGAAAAAAGAAACGTGTGAGAACAGACAGAGAAAAGGTGTGTGATGTGAGAATAAGAAGCTCCATTAATCAATCTAAACGAGTTAAGGGTAATTTCGGAAAACTGAAAAGACATTGCAAACGTTAAGAGCAGAGCACAAAACGTTTGTCCCAGAATTATATAATTTCACAGGGCCTGTCTGAGAGAGAGATGGCGTCGTTTTCCGCCGCAAGGATTTTCCACATTCCGGCCATGAACGGCGGCGCTTTTCGCCGGCGGGCATCATGGGCAGCCGGAATTGGTGGAGCCACGGCGGCCGGCGCCGCACTATTGCGTTCGTGTTCCTCTAAGCGCTCTCTGCCATTCGCGTGCAGGAGCATCTCTAATGATACCCGTAAAATCCGATTGCTTTCTTGTTTTTTTCTTCAAATTTTATTTATTGTAAAAAAAATATTTAATTTTAAGCGTGAATTAATGTTCAATTTAGTTGCATTGCTTTTGTTTGTGGAAAGTTTTAGAGCATGCAAATAGTCACTGAAATTGTTGTTGACTTCTAACAAGTTGACACCTTCGGTTATAGCTTTGACTTTTGACAAGAACTTCGTGACTATGATGCAATGTGTAAAATAAATCTAAAATTTACACGTAATAAAAGTGAAATCATGTGAAAGAGTTTTTATTGTTATTTTTATCTTAGTTGAAATCTTGAGCTGTCAATAACTTTCTCAGTGATTGCATAGTAAAGGAAGCTGTTCAGACTGAAAAGGCCCCAGCGGCATTGGGGCCATATTCTCAGGCAATCAAAGCCAACAACCTTCTGTTTGTGTCGGGTGTTCTTGGCCTTGTTCCCGAGGTCTGACATCATGCATCTGAAGTTCACTCTTCAATTTGATTTTTCCCTACTTATGTGTGCAGTTGTGTATTTATGCTAGTTGCATGCTGAATGTTGGACTGATGATATATGTTTTGGTCTCTAATGCAGACTGGAAAGTTCATCTCTGATAATGTTGAAGATCAGACAGAGCAGGTACATTAAGATATTTATGAACATGCAACCTTTCATTTTGAGATATAGGGAAGCTTTCTTAGTATTTGTAATTTGTCAGTTTTCTCTTGGATTTGAGCTTATGAGGTTTGATTGATCATTTATGAGAAGTTGGGCTTGAGATGTGGCTTAATTGGATGGATGACTTCACTCCTAATTGTTGACTAATTTTCAATGTATCAAATGTTCACAATGTTTTAACTGGAAATCTTCCCTATATACTTATTTGGAAGTACTCAATTTAGAATGGTCACTTGGTTGAATGTGTATGAAGCTAAGTTAACTTTTCTAGTTTGAAAAGAACTTTGAATTGATTAAAATATGCTAGTAAAACTACAATGATACCTAATCATTTAAAAAAGAAAACAGATTTTTTTAAGGGAACTTAGCTTTTGTAAGATCTTATTTTCGGAGTTTCCTCTAAATTGATTGTTGGAAAGATCACTATTAGTATATTTCACTGATAAAGAAAGATGTAGAGGACCACATTCTAATACTTTTTCTTCTATAAGAGAAGAATTTGATTGGGACAAAGGTAGGGTGAGAAAGGACTATAAGAAATCATCAATAGAGTTGAAAGAAATCGAACAACACTAATACTTTTTTGTATACTTATAATCTTGGTCAAGTATTAGCATAGTATAACTTGTACAAGTCCTAAACCATTAAGACCCCTAAAGGCATAGGACTCTGATTGGGACAACTCCTATTTAAACACCATTATACAAGCGGAAACTGAAAATGGAAACATCTCCTACCCTCTGTCGCTCTGAACTGTGATATATAACAGATTTGTTCTCTCTCTATCTCTTTCCTCTGACAAACTTACCCTCCCATTTGTTATTTAAAACCTAGTCCCTCCTCTAACAAAAGGAGAATCAGCCCACGTAAGCAGATCATTGAGCTTACCAGTCCCCTACTTGTTACTAACCAAATCAACCTATCAGACTCCCAAAATCAGTAACTATCACAAGAATACTAATATTTTACCATTGTTAATGCTAAGTACGTTACTCAATCACTGTGTCTTTCTGCATAAGTGGAGAACTGCTATATACTCAATCTTTGCTACTCACATTCTTTAAATGTCATTAATCATTGTGTGATAGTTGCATTTAGATCTGTCTCACTTAACAGTAACACGTGCTAGCAATGTTGTTTTGACGTAGCATTGATATGAATGTACACTGTGCTGAGGCAGATTGTGTCACTGACATTTGTAAAATATTTACATGTTGCAGCTTCTCAAAAATATGGGGGAGATACTAAAATCTGGGGGTTCTGACTACTCATCAGTTGTCAAGACAACAATATTGTGTGAATTATTTGCTCTTACTTTTGAATTGTATTGAGTGCTTCTGGCAAGAAGACAACTATATTTATACCGTTTATTTCTTCCAGGTTGGCTGACTTGAAGGACTTCAAGAAAGTTAATGAGATCTATGCTAAATGTGAGTCCTATGGTAGTGATTTTGATGTTGCCTTGATTATAGACTTTTTAGTTGTAATAACCAGGACCACTATTCTAAACGTTTGCACTTCAATTGTTATCTCTTTTGATAACAGTAATTAGCCATTTGTTTAATATTGCAGTCTATTAAACCCTTGTGCAAATCAACTGCTAAATGTGCTACACTATACTTGACCAATGAAATTCACTTCTGATGATAAATACATTGTGCTGTAAAAATTAATCTATTTTCAGGCAAATAACCAGTTAGCGTGTTTGTACTGTAGCTGGCTAGCTTTACTTTCTGTATTTGAAGATTCAAGTGTTAGTTACAAGATCTTTGAATATGTTTAGTAGAAATGATAAGGCTTTACCATTTTTTTCCGCAATTTTACTTTCTAATTCCTGCTAGTTCTGATGCCAATAATGATTTAACTGTGCTTAAAATGGTTTCAGACTTCCCTTCACCTTCCCCAGCTCGATCAACCTATCAAGTTGCTGCCCTGCCAATGGATGCCAAGATTGAAATTGAGTGCATAGCAGCACTTTGAGCACCATTTCAATAATATATAATAAACTCAGGTAATAATACAGGAGGGGGACATAGCCAAGCATGATTTTTTACTTGGTTTGTATGATGTTGGATGATGATGCTCATATCCTTGCAATCAGTCCAGCAAACCCACTGGAAATGTCTCTGTAATTCTCATATCCTAAATTTTGGAATGCCATGTTACTTTATCATGGACCATGTTTGGATGTCTACTCTCAAATGAAACCATTTCTACTAATGTTCATTGTAACTCCTCTTGGTCATTAATAGTTTCTTCCACAACTAGTATGAAGACAAAAAAAAAGAGAGACCAAACTTAAAGTGAGTTATGTCTATGAAGTAATTGAATAAAGTTGGATACAACACATGAAGCTATTGCTAGAAATAGACAAATCATGTATGTTCACCTGACCTAAAGCTAGCTAAATGTGTTCACTATTTGTTCAATCCAATTGATGCACTTGCTAGAAATGGAAGAGTTCACGGGTATTCATACTCACGTGGAGGATTTGTTACTTCATCAAACGTGCAAGTTTATTGGCCTAAAACAAGTACTGATTTCAATGCTATTCGATTTTCATCAATTTGTCTACATTATGAAAAGTAAAAAGGAGGCAAAGTAACATTATGTTGATTGTTTTCTGAACTAAAGTTATCTTCTTTGCAAGTAAAAAATACAACTATTTTGGGAAGAAAAAAACAATGATAAACAAACATTAAGAGATAAATTACCACAATGATTCCTTTAAAGTATAAAAAAAATAAATTTTAATAAGATAAATCAAAAGTAAATTTTTGACAAAAAAAAATTGCAAGTCCAAACTAATTCTTCACCAAACTTTTCCTGACTTTTATCCGATTCTTAGAAACAGAACAAAAATTATTTTGGAATCAACATATTTGTCATTTGCTGGTTCTTTGTAAATTGGGCATTCATCTGGAGGCGGCTTGTCAGTGAGGGGTTGATATTTTTAATTTATTAAATTGATGCGTCAAAAATAGGATAGAATAAGTTTAGTTACTAGTTCGTTTCCTTTTTTAATTAAAAATTGAAATAAAAGACAATTTAAAAGATTAATTTTTATATTATATTATTGAAAAGATATAAATATGTAATAACATAAATTATTAATATTTATAAATTAATTTTCAATTATTAATAAAAATGAATTAATTCAATTTTAAATATAAAAAATATTTTAGTTTATTCAATTTAAAATATTAGTTAATTAATTAATTAAAAGTTTAGAAAATATTTATATGATTCCATATATATATATATAACAAAATTTAAAAATATAAATTATACTATACTCAACCGGCTGATGAAAATCTAAACCTCAATCCAGTTCAGAAATGACGTAATAACTTAAAGCAGGTGTTAATCCAAGTGATATGTGAAAACCACCCTGCTAATGAAGTTAATAATCCTAGACCCTTAAAAACAAGTGTCAGACTCAATATTATCCTTATAAATAGAAGGAGTATCTTACACAAATATGACTACTATCTCTATACCATTTACTTACACTCATTTTAATTTGAGCATCAAAATGTCTTTGCAAGTATTCCCTTAATCTAAACTTAAAAAATAGAAATTTGAAGTCAGTCCATCAACTCCCTCACTCTTCTCAACATAATATTTCTACAATAACATAAATTTTAAGAAATAAAAAATTACTAAAATGGTTATCAACATGTTAGGTTATCTTTAATAAGATCAACTAAGATTTTTAATTTGTTTTACTATGACTATAGATCGACTACAGACCGAAACAAAACGAATTATACTAACTTATTTTGTTAACCTAAATAGCATATATATTGTGACATTATTATTAATTAAAATTGATTATATTCTATAAAATCGTATATAAATTTCATTAGACAAGTTACATTCATAAATTGTAAATTTAATTTATTTAAATAATGAAATTGAAATAAAAGAATTCATTAAATCAAATATATCAAAAATAAAGGATTATGCATAATAACATTATACCAAAAATTGAACATATTTATACAATAAAAAAATAAAATAACTTATTATATATAACATTCATAATATTTAATTATATCAATTATAATATCTCTTTAAATTAGAAAATATGTTTATGATTTATCAACTTATTAATAAAACCATTAAAAAGAGATTAGTAACAAGGATTTTTGTGAACATGTAAACTGTACTAATCATTAGATTCTTGTTTCTTACCTGAATAATAGTAAAAGGTTAATTTTGAATAAACTCAAATGAAATGACAATTAATATACTTTTAGACCTCTCTTGTTGGAAAAGTTAGAAACAAGTTGAATGAGAAATTTAAGGGATTCTGACATGTAACTGTATGAGTAATTTTCTTCTTCCTGCTTTCCTAGTACCCACTCCATCATCCAAATCACTAGCAACCAATAAATTCTTCTAATTTCCTATGTTCATCATTAGCCACGTAAAATCATACAACTTCTTGGATTCATTCATTATGTATCACCCTCCATATTTACAATACCTTCTTGTGGCCTATCAACACCACTTACAAGGACCATTAGTATCTGATGCCATTTCCAACTGTGACTGCACCTTCTTTGGAGCATTTTTAACCATGTAAGCCTCAATATTCTTCACAAACACATTCCTAATGTGGGTTTAGGACCATGTGCTTCCTCATCATCCACAACCAAATTTGTAATTTCGAGTTGGCCCTTTTTCCTTTGTCACGTGTATTATATTGAAGACACTCTTCTCATCCACCAACAACTGCAACCATTTTCCAATACATAACCTTCACAAACCCAAAATCAATGTTATTCTATTCATTCAAACATGTACACTAACCTTATAATGCAACTAGTCAAAGCCTAGAAACATGGCACTCTCACCCCCATGTTTTTAAACCTGCACCCTCACAAAGAGATAAATCACAATATCTCTTTGGAAAAATACATTCCAAATTAAATATTTTTGTATGAATTTCTAAGTCTGGAAAATATATTTTAAAATATATAATTCAGTAATCCGGTAGTAAAATATATTTTAGAATATACATTATAAAAATATATTTCAAAATATATACACATTTTTTTCAAATTTAAATATATTTTAAAATATCTATCCTAAAATATACTAATACATTCTAGATTCCACACTTTTAAATTTATTTTCAAATTTAAAAATACATCCTAAAATATATAATTTTTAATAGTAAAATAGGAAATTCACTTTTTCTTGGATGCTAGATTAATATATTGGATACAGAGTGCAATGCCCTCCTTCCCAACCACCTCCAAACAAAAACTACATTTTCAAACGAAAAGTACTTCTAAAAATTTAAATAGCAAATCACTTGCATTCTAAAATTAGTCATCAACATATATTATTTCTTTCAATTTTGCAACTTAAGATATTATGATTAATTTAACAAAAGGAACATTGTCGAGTTCTAAAAATGACCTTATTGCCAAGTTTAAAATCAGTAAGATGAAATTACCAACAGTGGGACGAATTAGTGCATGAAAACTTTCTAACAATTTATAGTCAATAACAAAAAATTGTTTCAAATGTGTATAAAAAGTGTGAACCTAACCTTTCACAATTTAAAATCACTTTTCCAGGTTAAGAACCAAGTCAAATACTTATATACATTGAAATTAAATTTAAAACAAACATCAGACCAAAACTTTTGTATATTAGCATCAAATACATAGAAAAGATAGCTTGTTTCCATTGACAAAATTTGTATTTTCAAATACAACATTACTTAAATGCTGTACACTTCTGTACAAAAAATAAAAAAATAACTCAAACTATCAGTTTCTTAGTAAACTTCTTTCCCATTGGAATAAGCCAGATCTCTCTAAATCTACAGGGGATAAACTAGCCGACTCTAATTTCTTTCCTCCAAGAACATTAGAGATAATCACTAATAAAGTTAGGCAAGCATGATATTCCTCCATCTTCTGTGAATCAGTGAGCTCCAGAGAATGATCCTTCCATGGCTGATAAAATGACCTAAACAACAATCAGGTCCCAATATGATTAGTGATGAAGCATACATAAATACTAAGAATCCAATTAAACTTCGTTTTCATAGCAGTAAAATACACATCATAGTTCATTTAAGTTCGAGGAATTAGAAGGCTCAGAAAAATTACCATCTCCAACTAGGATTAACTTCAGGAGGACACCGCACCCTCGAACTGTGTGATGATATTAAAGTGTCGTAGTCTTGCAATAAATCAGTTTTGCCAACTATAGAATGAAAAAAAAAAGGCATAAATATCTGGCCAGAATAGACATTTTAGTTGGATACAACCATCTAAATAAAATGCCTATTCTGACCTATCACCATAATTGCATTCAGGAAACCAATTTAATGTATAAAGTACCATACCTGCAAAATTAGAGGCACCAAAAATCAGGAGACAGAGAGCACATACAACTGATGGTAAAACTTCATGATTGAGACCAAGACGCAGTTGGAGATAGAAAATTGTTGAAGCTAGTAACTCCTCAGCACCAATACCAATATCATTTCTTTGCCCAGAGGTATTTTCAACATACACCAGTAAAGAGTTCAGGGATTCAAAATTGTGTGTTTCAGCGAATACTGAATCCCTGTAATAAGAATTTTTAGGGAGCTTCCCAATGATTACTGATGCTGTTAACCAGCGGAGAAGTGTCGAAACTACAGAGTTATCTTGAAACTCTTCCCTGAAATCATTTCTGAAGAACTGATACTCATTGAACTCCAGCCTTCGTATAGACTCTGACTTTAAAGCAGTTGTAGTTGCCCAGACAAGAAAGCTCTGTAGTCTTTCCTGATTCTGTACGCATAAAAATGTGATGGTTATTCGTACCGACTCAAAAAAAGTCAATATAGAAGAAGTATTCACTTAATAAGAACTAGAGCTTTAGTCTGATAGAAACGATTTCTCCGAGGAATAAACATTTAATATTATAGATTGAGAAAGAAATAATAATAAAAAGACAAATCTAAAACCCACAACAATAACAAATGCCAAAAATATTTTAAAAATTAACTCTTTCACAAGAGCATGATAGACTAAAATAATTTATTATATACGATGCAGGAGTAATAAAAGGCCTTATCATATAACATTTGTACAACTTTAAACACTTTTGAAGCATGAAGTGAATTTAATTTATTATCTTCATCTTCAGTTCATAATATATAAACAATACACTGTATGAAAATCATTTGCATTGATGCAGCTACAGTATAATTAAAATATAAACATAAACAATCCAAGATTGAATTTGTTGTATGCTTTTGAAGAAACAATTTTAAAAATATACAACTGAGTAATCCATGATCAAGTATTTATAATACAAAAATTAATGACGAGGATCAAAGAAAGTACCATAGAGAAAATGGAAACAGGAGATGCATTCACAAGTATGGCTTCAAGAGCAATCTCCGGTTTAATGCTTTTTTTGCCTTTATTATACACACTGCCAGTCTGGTACATCTGATACAAGCCCTCAATTGATAGGGTAAAATGAGGCTGATATATTTTCCTTGTTTGAGATAATTTCCACGTTGATGCTACCATTTGTAGAAAAGGATTCACTAGTAATAAAGTTTCATTTGCCAATGTTGCATCATGGAGTAAGAAATTAAATAGATTGGATGAAAGCTCCATCAGCTGCTCAAGACCATGATTTTTCAACCACTTGGAGATTCTTCCAAATGAAATAACATCATTGACAACCTAAAAAATAATAGTTGGAGTAAGTGTGAAGTTAAAGAAATTCCAGTTGAAAGCAAATCGGTAAAATATATCATTTCCAGTCAAAGGAATAGAAAATACAGCACTGAACAATTTCTGGTGATAACCTTTGTAATGTTGAAGATAATCCGAGCTCATAGGTAGACAATGACATCCATAGTAGTCAATAGCAAATAGCCGAGCAGAGAGGCTATCCCCCAAAAACGCTATGGCGGTAGCAAGATTATAACAATTTTATTTGTGTACTTTTGAAAATTTTAAATAAATAAACTCTTATTCAATATAATATATATATATATATATATATATATATATATATATATATATAGTTCATATTTTATAACAATATATGTATTTGTTCAATAATATTTTATACTCTTCTTCACTTGTTATATAAATTTCTCATCAATATATTATTTATAAATTGTTATTACTATTATTTAATTTGTATGTTAACATTACACCTTGGATATGTCAAGAAATGTAGTTATAGTTTGCTAATTTACTCATTATAAAAAATAAGTGGGGATATGTTAGCACACTCCATACCATTTGCTAACTTGAAAACATTTACTTTTAGGAGTAAGTAAATTACACCTTGAGGGCATTTTAAGAACTCTGTTGTTATAAATTGTGTAACTTAATTCTTCTGAAAGACAAGTAGGTGTAAGTTAGCAAATCTCATTACAACCCTCCGCAACAATATCATGATAGCAGGGCTGTGGCTTGGAAAGGAGAAGTCCAGTCGCACACCATTCAGAGGTTAGAGGAGTTGCAAATGGTAAGGAAATTGCTTACCATGGCAAAAAAGTAGGGTTTTCTTTACCTGGTTGGGATTTATGATTCCACGATTGAACATGGCAAATCACAATCTCACTTTACAGCAATCTTGAATACAACCTAGCTTGCTTGAGGGTGCTTGACTCATAAAACCATGCAATCTTACAAGTTAGATTGTGATTTTAACAGCACTGCTAGAGGGTCAATTACTTGTTGATAATTTCCTCATTATCAGAGTATCAAACTGCTATAATTTTAACCTCTTCATCACTATGCTTGATGAACAAGCTTGCTAAAATAATACGTAGGCTTACAAGTCACAATTTTAGAAAACAGCAAAACATGTGAAAGGAAAATATTAACAGAAAGAATTAGGGAAAGAAAATAAATTGCAGGTCATGTTGGGGGGAGGGGGATTACAAACTGCATGAGAATCAAACGCTTACCTTCAATGCCACCAACATATGTTTCAAGAAAAGTTTATTTTCATCTCCATTAAGCCTTTGTTTACTAAGTGAGATGAGAGACGAAAACCATGAAAATAAAGAACAGTGTTTCACTAGATGACGGATCATCTCATGTGATTTAACAGATTTCTTTATCACCTGCAGAATAAATAACAAAGGCTCACATTATATTGGTAGAGGAAAAGGACAAGGATATGGACAAGGAAGTAGTCACACAAGAAAAAAAGCATATTTCATCGTACTGCAAAGCATGAGGTATGAGTGTGGGTAAACAATTTATTAAGCAGTAGTCAGTAAGCACAAGCACAAGTGAGCTCGTGAATTGGCCATTTCTTAAAGGAGAAGCATCAGTTAGATGCATTTTTCCAAGCTAGGTAAAAAAACTCCTTGAAATGCATGTCACCACAGCTATTCAGCTGATAACACAAATTAATGTGATTCTGGTATGCCCCTCATGTTAATACCTAATAAACTCAAAAGGTGAACATTGGACTAGCTGGAGAGTACCAGAGCATTGTGCTAAAGATCACAAGTATTTTAAGGTTCAAACTTAATAAACCCAAAAATTTCTCCCTGGCAAATACATTAGTTTTTCTTGGTAGAAGAAACTCGTCCATTCTTTAGACTGCCAAGCTGCTAGATAAACATGTACATTATCTTCAAACTTCAACACGTTTTGTGACAGTTGCATGTCTCCAACTTAATTGGAACAGTATAAAAATTTTGTAGAAACAGCATCCGAATATCACTACAGATATAAGTTTTGAGCTTTGAGTAATGAATTGTTTAACTACGGATTCAAACCAAAACAATTCAACAAATAAAAATGGCACCTAATTTGTGATTTGATTCACAATACGACAACCAAGCTAAACGATGAAAACAGGCTGAGTAGAAACACAGCTTTGAGTACAGTAATGCATACCCCAGAAGGAGATATAAACATACTCTCACACTACAAGTTGAAGTACAACTATAGACAGACAGGAAAAGAATAAAACAAATTTTAAGAATTTATTTACCTCAATAATCAGGTTCTTTGACTCAAAATCAGAAAGAGGACAGACATAAAAGCTCATTAGGGTCCCAAGGATGGAGTTCTTGATATATATCATGGCATCATCATCTGAGTTCAGCCCTGCACATACTAGCCGAAGGATCCAAGACCTCTCTGCTTTAAAATTGACAGAGGTGCTCCAAAAGAAGTTATCAAACATAGGGATAACCTACAAAATTGAAGCAAATGGAACATAAAACTAAATTACTTTTCAAAACAAAGCAAAAAATTTCATGTAAAAAAAGAAACTCAACAACTTACGAAAGAAATTGCAATGACATACCCTCATATTTAACTTAGAAGAGTGTATCAAAAATGTACTTATAGAAGCATAATGATCATTTGTTGGATCTAACAATACACACGATGCCTCCGCAGCAAACAAAGAAATAACTGAAGGGATTCTTTGCCATGGCTCTTCTATACTATTTTGAACAGAATTTAATAGAAGTCGAAGTCCCATTACATCCTTTCTCTTTTGGCATTTCTGCAAGACATTTTTATTGTTAATCAACAATTATCTTTCAACAAGGAATATATGCATATACACAAAAGAAAAAAACAGAAAAGCAATTATGAATACAGTATAAAACTTGAATTCCATAGAAGCCTATTCAATAATGTTGTATTCTCTAGTGCACCATTAAGAGAGCACTGAAGCTACAGATCAGCCCCTGGAAAATGCCCAAGCCCAACAATACAACAAATATTCATTTCGGCCCTGGTTTGCCAAAGGCATGGGCTTCTAGGCAATGGTTTAGAGGCTTCCACAAGCTTACTTACAGTCTCATAAGATTCTCTAGCTGAACTTTCCCAACAAGCTTTTTTTGGACAAAATTAAAAGAAACAGCAAAGTTGTCTAATTTTTGTTTCCATTGGAGATGTCACATAGTGTTGGGTGTGGTGGATACAATACAAGTGATTAATGGATCTAGGATAGGTTCGGATGTCATCTTACCATTTTTTGTTTGGGCACTCAGCCTCATGAAACCTGTTTATAATAAGAGCACTGTCTTCCACTTATACATTTTAATTTAGTCATATTTTTAGACAATGTGGGTTTTCCAACATCCTATCATACCGAGACTAGATATCTCAAGCATGAGGTTTTCAACATTTGAAATCAATTGACAGTCCAATAATGGCTAGATAGCAAGTGATATGATAGATCTAACAAAATTCACTAGAATAATCTTTGATAACATTTTAGAATTTGGGTTTTAAACTTAATTCAATCTTGCAAAACCGCTTGTAGAGTGAAGCTTGCTCCCCACTGATATACTATATTTTGGTCATATTTCTAACTGATATAGAATCTCCACCACTTTCCATATCAGTAATAAAAGTTATCCCACTATAACATGAGCAAAATAACAGACATACTATAAACATGACCCAATGCAAAAGCACACGTAAAAGAACAAAACACCTATAAAAATAGTGACATTTTATCTAATGAACTGACCAAATACAGTAATACACCAAAAGTACACTGACATATCAAGCATCCTTGTTCTTGCCAAAAACATTTGAAATGAATCATGAGAAACTGCCGCATGGAACTGAACAGTCAACATACGAAATACAGTTGTACACAAAAACTTGCAAAAAAAAGGGACAGATATTTGGCATCATTGTTCTTGCCCAAACATTTGAAATGAATCATTACAAACTGCAGGGAAATAAATAGTTATCATACCCATTTTCACAAACCCATATCAGATTATTCCATAAAAAAAAGTAGCTCCCCCATATGGAAGTGAAAGTATTAATAATACACAAAAAAGGGTAAAGTATCACTCCAATTTTGAAGAGTATGTAAAAAAAATCTGGCATTGCCATAGTTAAATTTTATAAGATGATAAAATAAGCATAAACTGATAAACCTGTTACCAACCTCCAATGCATTCTTAAATTTATCAAGAGTGACATAAGCTAATCTTCTTATCCCATCGTCCAGGGAAGACATGCTAACAAATGCTATTGCAAGTAACCCTGACCCAGCAAACTCCACAGGCTCTATATAAGCCTTTGAGAGACTATAAATTGAAAATCGCAATATAAATGCAGGATCATAACGTTCTCTGTCTTCAACATGAGAATAATATACCTGTATGGGAATTAATGAAGTTAGTTAACATAATGAGATATAAACTAGGACAGGTACAAAACTGCAAACACAGATTCAGGCAAGCAACTTAAAAACATGCTTAAACCTTTTTCCTGACAGTATCTGGTTCAATCTTGTTTGCAAAAGGTAGCTCATCCGAGATACTTCTATCAAACGGAAAATAGAGAACAGTTGACACACATATGTCAGGGTCAATTGGCAAGCTGTCTCTGTGATGGCTTCTGTACCATTCTTCAATTGTTTCTGAATCTAACTTGACATTCAGAGACAACAGGCAACTCATAGACTCAATTTGTTGCATAAGATGGTGTATCGCTAAATCAATCGAGGTGACTGTTGCACCATAAGAATGACGAAGCAGTGCATGCAGTTCTTTTAAATTTATGTTAATATCATTTCCATAATCTGAATCACTTTGGCGAGCCTTCATCCATAAGAGTATCCAAAGCATTTTAACAATTTCCAATGGTCCACTAGGAAGTACAGTTGTTAGCCCTGTCTGTTTCATCTCACTTTCACAATAGTCAGGAGAAGGAATCACAAGACATTTCAGAATGCTGGATACAGGCTTCAAAAAGGAACCTGCTGGTTTGTGTACAGAACGGAGAGTGGGGGCAAACTGAGAATGTGCCAGCAATAACTGAAGATATAAATCAAATGATACCCTTCCCTCATTAAGCTGTGATAATATAACCCGAAGAGTTTTCATTGTTGTAAAATCACAAAACCTATAGAGAAGAGCAGATCTGATTAATTGCTCAAGGAAGGAAATGGATTGCAACTGAATAAGATCATTTTGCATTTTCCCAACCAATTCCAAAATACCCTTCAACAAAAACCCTTCCATGTGATTATATAGCAATGAAATATCTGTGCCTTTTGCAGTTCTACATTGATCAGAGGCTAAAGAAAATTTCTTCACAATAAACTGCCAAATGTCCACCAAGGTATTTATGAAACGTATCCTAGATCTTCCCATTTTGCTTTGCATTTTCACAGAAACATCTTTCAAACCCTCACCTGCTTCTTCATGAAACAATAATATTTTACAAAGTGATATCTTCGCAACAACACGATTGATAACGTTCAAAGACTGATGTGAAGAATAGCTATCAATAACTTGACTCTCACAGTCTATCAGGTCATCGTGTGAAGCAAGTTTTGGGCAAATGGATTTAAATAAATTTAATCGCTTTTTCAGTTTTGTTGAAAACCCATTAAGAGCAAAGTGATACTGCAACATATGAATTGATTTCCCAAGAAGACTGCGATCAATAAGAGACAGAAGTTCTTGAACAGATGATGGAAATAATTCCCCATATTGTTCCTCAAATATATCTTTTGACGAAAAGCTCCTCCACTGACTGAAACCTTTTAAGAGCACTTTTGAATAAAAGTAAGGTATAGGTTCACAATCTTTGTGACTCTGCTCCCCAAATCTCTTGGAAATTAAGCTCAAGTATGACAAAGAGGCTGGTAGAAGCAGTATAAACTGATCTTCTGAAAGAGTAAGATGAGAGATATGTTCCATCCCACCAATATCATTATGTAAACTTGTATTCACTACACCCAACAATGAATGCCCAAAAACCAATGAATGCAGGGAACTCAATTCAGTAAGAATATGCAAAAATTTAGCTTTCTTAGCATTTGTCTTGTAAATGCAATGGGAAAGAATTTTCAATGGAGTAACCATTATAATTTTCCACATGATCAACAGCAAAGGATGAAAAGTTTCTTGCTGCATATGTTTCTGCGTATACAAGGCATTGACAGCTTCAAGCAAGCATCTATCAGCACTGTCTACTTCAAAACATAGAGAAAGCTCAACTACCTTGCCGTAAATCTGCTCAAAAATATCAGCTTTCATATTCTTTACATCCATCTCCCAAAACAAATCATAAGGTGCCCTGTTTTCAGATGACTGCTGAAAATAAATGGATAAAGCTCTGAAAGCATCAGCAGCTAAGGAACATCCAACAGATAACAAAGATTTCTTAATTGGCAAATCATCCGCTTCAACTCTACTGAACATCCAATCCACTAATTCAAGGAGCTCAAAAGGGGATAAAAACTGATGCAAAGTATGTAAAGTGCACAATGTTGGAATGAGAGGCATCACATCTTCAGTCAGAATGCACAGCTCAAATCTGTCTCTGACATCCAGAAACAGTTTTTTCTGAAGGCCTTTAAAATCCTTCACAAATAAACTAGCAACATCTTCAGCTGTAGACGCCCAAAGGTGGGAACTAAATAAAGACCACATGTGATCAAGAGTCATTGATAATACCTTTAGAATTGGATTACCAAATTTGTCCTCTTCGGATATTACATTTAGCATATTGAAATCATCCTCTACATTTCCATTTGCCATGTTCTGATAACTTCCCAAAGAAAAGGATAATGACATCAAAACACAGGGATGGAAAAAAACTGTTTTAATCACTTCTCTAATGTTATGTCTTGAACAAAAAAAAGAGTTTATATTGAATTCAGAACAACTTTCTGGGACCAACAATTGCACTAACAAGTTCCCTACAAGAATAACACACACATTCAGAAGTTGTTCAACTTCAGCCATTGGGTTAACTTGGTAACATAACTGCATCCGATGAGTCCAGAACAGCACAAGTTGCAGATTGGGAAGGAGCAAACAATCATTTATGGACACAGATAATTTATGCAGTAACAGCTCTTGTATTTTAGATAGCTTTGATATGTAAGGACCATTCATACACATCATTGCAGGAAATATCACATGGAAAGGAGCCTGCTTTAGAAAGATACTAAATGTAATAGCATCAGCTTCAGAAGCATCTAAAAGTTGGCTACAAGTTAGAGACTCTGGATACAATCTATGATCAGAATTCCCAACAGGAGCTGCATTTTGACTACCAATACTAAGATTTGACATGGCCATATCCAAACCAGCATAAAACATTCCAGGCCATAACTTTGAAGCATGGTGAAGAACACTATAATCAAGAAGAAGAACAGACAATAAGAGGGAGAAAGGAACTCCAACCAAGTCACCTGGAATGATCACATGCAATGGCTGATTTGTCAACATTTTACCCATACCTTCCAATATAAAGGAGGATATGAAAGCTATGGTTGTTTCAGCAACTGCATGACCAGACCCACAATTCAACAATCTATTTACACTAGCTAGCGCACTTCCCAGAGAACTATCAGGAAGGACAGATTCTTCCTTTTTAGAGATGATGCAATAATTCCGCTGGTGTAATATGCTCTCGAGAAAGTCCAACAAATCCTTCAGTGGCTTCCACTCAGGAAAGACTTCACCACATTCATAACTGCCACCAAGTCTCTCTGTCAAGTCTGCATGAACTAAAGCAGATAACAATTCAGGGTTGACCTATCAGAAACACAGATCTAACATTAGACGTGCACAAACTGCAAACAAAAAATAAGCAAAAGTCTCCAACGATGAATTATGTACCTGCGTTTGCAAGAGATACTTGACTGTACTGCAAGTGTATGATAATACAATTGATCTTTTAGGCAACGAGCAGGATCCTGACTTAGGTCGGACCACCTTTAGACACTTCTCCAGCACACATACGATAAAAGGGCTAAAATGAGGTGATAGATCTGAAAGGAAACCACCAAATCAGCAATGAAGAGCCAAAATTTTGGCAACATCAGATGGTAACATTTCTTACGAAATGAAAAAAAAAAAAAAAAAAAAAAAAAAAAAAAAAAAAAAAACAAAAAAAAAAAAAAAAAAAAAAATAAAAAAAAAAAAAAAAAAAAAAATTTTTTAAAAAAAAAAAAAAAAAAAAAAAAAAAAAAAACTAGTAGATACTATGACCATAGAAAATGATATTATGCATATTTCATAACTCTACAGCATAGCTCTACAGAAAGATAATGATCCTATGAATTTATAGAGCCAGATCAAAAACTTACGCAGTAGAACAGCATATGATAAACGTGATTTTGGAGTTAATTGAATACAAAGAATTAAAATACGAGAATATGGAACTGATTACCTGTACTGCCTTCCAAAATATGGGCATGACTCATAATAATATTCCAATATTTAACTAAATTATTCCCAAGTGTTGAAACAGCGTCACACAAGAATGATATGACAAACAAAGTAAGACTCTGTAATGCATCAACCTCCAAGATTTTGACAGGGGGTTTCTTTCCACGATAACCTGGTAAAAATAAAAACCATGCTTCTATCTCATGAAGGTTCCCGTCAAAACCTCCAGTACTGAACATAGCTGCCAAGGCCAGCCTGTATGCCAGATCCCGTGTTTCATTGTATGGTGAAAACATTAACAATTTAATGAATGGTTGCAGGTATTTGTACAACATGGGTGGTGTTCTTAAAGGAATTTCATTGTCAGGACACCATTCAATGTATTCCGCAAGCAAAGACAACACTGAGACCTGCAGATGACTTGCTAATTCCAATGGACTTTTGAGAAGACTCTTGAAAGTTTCAAAAGAATTATCCAAAGTGAAAGGCAGAACGCGCTGCAGAGGAAAAACAGAAAAGGAATATAAGATAACATCATTTATAATTGAATAACTAGGAAAAAAATATATAAATTTCTAGAAATAAAGTAACAAGTACACCAGATTTCCTTTCCTCCGTTAGGATTGTGAAACAGTAGGCTGTGTTAGAAAGAGTGCCTCTCCAAATTTTATAATTTTCAATAAACTTTAATCAATAGTAAATTATGTTAGAAAGAGTGTGTTGCTAACAGTCCTCTCATTGCCAAACACCACAAAATAAGAACGTTTAGAGTTCAACTAAGGCAGTCAATTTAAACAAATGATGCACCAAGTACAGTGAGCAAAAGGATAGAATATAAAAAGGCACTCAAGAGAAGAAAACATCATAGGAGACTTTTACTTTGTGAAAAAAGAAAAGGCATTTACATTTTTTTGAGAAAAAAAAATGAGATAACTATAAGGCATGCCAAACACCCCTAAATAATTATAATTTATTAGGTCTTCAGAGAAATACAACTTAAACTGGTTTAATCAGGACTATTTGGTGATAATGGAAATGAGGATGCTCAAGCCAATACAATCACCGAGACACCAACAAGGAGTTTCAAACAGAAAGAAGAATAAAGACACAATCTCAATGATGTTTACAGTTTCTGATGGATAAAGTGAGAGAGTTAAAGTGAGGTCTGTAAAATCAACAAACTAACGTGTAGAAAATCAGCTTTTTGTTACCATTATGGCTATGAGTATCTGTGGAGCCAATAAAAATTCGGGAATACTAAAATCCACATTACTTGTGGACAGTCAGACGAACTCTTATTTAGGAGTTCAATCCTAGTAAAACACATCACAGGCATCCAAGAATATGCTAAAATGCAACACACTCAACGATACACTGTTATAAGACATCATTGCTCCTAGAATAAGTGAAAAGAGTGAGGCATATGTCAACAGTCATTACAGCTCAAACGCTAAATTGGTAGGGAAAAGACCAAAAAACTAGTTTGTCTCTAAATCATTAAAGGAGATATATAAAGCAATGATATATCTCATTGAAGCAATTGAGTTCCCAGTGCACAGAGACAAATTCATTAAAAGTTCTTGAAATAAGCAACACTCTTCTACAACCATCAAAGAAACTAGAGGATCAATCCACCATCAAAACTCAAAAAGATACAAGTTATTACTTAAAATATCCTTAATTAAGTAAATCAAACGACATAGCACTACAGAAACCTACGAAATACCAAAATGCTAAACAGAAATTTGTCTAAATGAACTCCTAATAATATAATTCAGTAGAAGTATTTAAGTTTGCCTTCTATTTTGGTTTGATCACGAGCTATTTTTCTGTTTACTTAACAGTATTAGTGACACCCAATAGCTTGAATAAAATACGATTGAAAAAAATTGAACATACACGATAATATCTGAGAACATCAAGAAGTTTAGAAAGTAGGTATGAGTCCACGTCTGTCCATGTGCCAATATCTATGGAATGGAGGTCCACACCCCAAATTTCCCCTATGATATTCATGAGATCCACTTCTTCATCCAAAGTATCTGCTCTTAGTCCAATATCAACTGCTTCACTGTTGTCAGTCAAATCAATATCAGGAGTAGAACTTATCCCAGCAACAACTATATCTATATCACCACTCTCTGAAGTGTCCAGTTTTAACTTCTTTCTCCTACCGCTGTTATCTTCATCATGGAATGAATTTCTCTTCAAAGTGGTGTTACAGCCTTCAGAACTGGCATCTAAACAGGAAAGTAGATTTAATAAAACCTGCAGATCAGGAAGAAAAGCTTGAACATAATTCTGAATTTCATCCTTGATAAACATCATATGCTGCATGAATGGATTGTTGGAACTAGAATTATGGTTCAAACCACCAAAAAGAGAGTCCAGCAATTTCAGTAACTCTAGAAGAAGCCTTAGAGTACCATGTTTCACATAAGGTTCAGTGTGAGGCAAACCCTTATTAAACACAGGCCTGCTGAATGGACGGGGAAACAGGCACTTCACAATACTGTGTAAATCCATTGTATCTAACAACTGCCCTGGACCATTTGATTGAAAATTTGCAAATTCCTTAGAAATGCCATTACCAACCAACGAAACCAATTGAGCTGCCACAGATATTGCAGGAATCCTGAAAAAAAATATATCAGACACCATCCAAAAACAGGGTATGAATCAAAAAAAAGAAAAATAAACATATCAAAGAATCGCTAGCAACACCATCTTCTAACTCTCTTTTAAATACACTACCATTGTGCAAATTCTAATGCTAGACGATAGGATAAATTATTAGAAGTCTCAGACCACCACACATGCATGGTCTCAACCAATCTCTACGTGAAACAAAGTCAACTATTTTAATTTATGGAAAATGAAGAATAACACTCAATGACGTATTATGTGGAGATTGATTGAGACTATGATAGTCCCACACCATGTAATAATTTCTGCTACCATACGGTTGGCTGATCCGTTTTCAGTTTTCATCTAATATTTTGGGAGACTATTTAAATAGAGTCAATTATTGTATTGCTAACATGGTAACATTACTCATACTCATGCACATAACATAACAAATAACACAACAACAACAACAACAAAATTCAGGTAAACAATTCTAACCATGAAGAAGACTTGAAATTTTCAATGTTGTATGGAAACTCCTTCAAATACAACAATCCAAAAGAACCCTTGGCCTCAACAATAGCCAAAAGCAAGTTCCTATGATGTTGAACCTCCGTCACCCGCAGCTTCTTCATGAGGTCCAAGACCCTCTTAGTATTGCCCCTCAACCGCATTTTCGAATCCGGCATCAAACCATTACACGGATCAGTACAAACCTTAATAAGCACCCCAAAAGCAACCTCAGCAGCATCACCACCACTCTCCCTTCCACAAACCTCAACCAACTGCTCCAACGTGGCACTCCCAAACAACACACTCCGAAGCGGCGGCGGGACTAACGACTCCACAACAAGAACCCTATCTCTCAACACCGTTAACACAAACACTACAGTCTCGTCATCATCCCCTCCCAACCCTCTCAGAACGCCAGAATACATCTCTCTCTGCTGCAAAATCCACCTCAACAGCCCGGGCTTCCCGACCTCCAAAAACGACATCGCGAATCCAACAAACGACTTCCGCAGCACCCCTACCCTCGCCTCCGGCCTCCTCCTCCGATGCTCCGACGCGATCCTCCCGAACTCCGCCAGCTTAAAATCGAAGCTCTTCGAGACCTCCGACGCCAAGCTCGCGCCACGCCGCACAATCGACGCCACGAGCAATAGCGCCGCCTTCTGCCGGCGCCACTCCTTGCTGTTCACCTCCTTATGGATATCACTCAACCGTTCGGAAACCAGTAACCGTGCGAATTTATCCAAGTCTTTGCTCAAGCTCACGCTCTCCGCGTCGCTAGGGTTGTACTTACCTTCACTGTGGTTGAAAATCGCGGAGATTAGGTCGAACACGTAGTTCATGCCTTGCTTTCCTTCACGAAGCTTCCACGCCTCGAGAAGTTCCGAGCACTTCGGGGAACCACGCACGTACTGTCGGAGTAGGTCGCCGCCGTTCGCAGACTTCAGAAGCTTCGTAAACTCTTTTGCGCCGTCGGAGCATAGCTTTATCTCGAGCGAGGTGATTCGATGAAGCAGTTCCTGCAGTTTCGCTTCGTGGCTGACTATGCCCTGGAATGTCGGAACCACAGCAGGTTCCGCCATGGACGCGGCGGCGGCGGACGGCGGAGTGATGGAGGTTAGAGCACCACTCTAACGTATAGTGTTGTGCACTTTGTGACTGTTTTGCGCGGAAACGACGTAGGTTAAACCCTGACATACATAACCGACGTCGTTTAACCTCGTTATTTAAATGCAGTTTAATAAAATGGGAAAAATTATTAACAAAATGGAAAATTAAAATATCAAATTTTTATTAAAGTGAATGTTACATTTAATTATAAAATATGTTGGATTCAACTCAAACCAGATTTATTATACACGTGTATATATTTTATTTATAATTTTATGATATTATTTATACTTATGTTATTGTTTTTATAGATATATAAAATTATAGCATAACTTGTACTTATTTTTTTTCAAATATATTTAATTAGAAATATTTTTGTAACTAGTTGAGTTAACATTGATAAATATAATTACCAAATTGTGTAAATTTATTTTAATATAAATATTCAAAAATTATACTACTATAAATACATGTCACGTGTATTTTCTAGCTGGAAATAATCATGCTTGAAGTGCACTGTGTTGCTAGAATGATAAAAAAAAATCTGAAAATATGTATGTGGTATTTGTAGTAGTAGATTTACGATGACTTATAAGCAAGATGTTCGATATTTTAAATAGTTTTTTTTTTCTTTTATCCTATTATTTGTATAGATGATTGTGTTTTCAAAATTATTTTTCAACAAGCATGTTTTTAGATTTTCTAAAACAAAGCATATTTTGGCCATTTTTCTTTTCACAGCTTTAACCTTTTTTAATCTCTGTTTGTATATTAAATTATAATATTTTTATGAAATTTGATTAAAATTTTAAAAGACGTATATTACATACAAAATTGTTTACCATTTATCTAAAATATAATATAATTTATGTCTTTTTAATGTTATTATTTATAAACAAATATTTTTTTCCAAAAACAATACTTTTAATATATGATAAAATATTAGGAAATCTTAATAATTGAAGTTTTAGAATAAAATGAGTCTTGGAAAATTTATGAAAACTCCAAAATAAAATTTTGCTCTTTTTGAGATTATAATAAATCTAATACAAAGTCTATTGAAATTAGTTGACCCTTTTACAAATAATGTAATTTTTATAAAATTTTTGCATATCATGTTTCATGTGAGAGGCAAAAAAAAATTCACCTGAAGTGTTAAAGGTTTTTTATTCCTAAAATATGTTATTAATTCCCTCTCATATGTTATTAAGAGTGTGTTTTTTTTTTTAAATTTGTACTATTTAAGTGAATGGATTTCCAAGAGGAACCGTTATTTGTTTCTAATAATTTGCAAAGAAAATAGAGAGTAGATTTGTAAGACATGGTTGTCTCACGTTCCTAACTTCAAGGAAAAAATTAAAGGAAAAAGTCACATAAGTAGTGAACCAAGTATGAATTTAACCTTCCTTTCACTCTTCAGCTCATATGTGAGAATGGTGCGTGCAGTTTAAATTGAGTCGTGACAAGGACAGTAGATTGTGTGTTAGCTGCTTTAAGAACTTGAAAGATAAAATAATCAATTACCTATTCATACAATCAATTATATGTTATTTTCGTAACTCATAATATATTTTAAGATAAATATATAAAATATTATATATATATATATATATATATATATGTATGTATATATATAATCAATTATATAATATAATATTAAATATTAGATAAATTTATATAGTAAAAATATTTAATAATAATATAATTATAATATAATAAAAATTATATGCTTTTTATTTTTTTAATTTAATTTTAAACAATTATATGTATTAAAAAAATTAATCGTATTTAATTTAAATTATTTTTAATCATGAGAGTAAATTTATTCTTATAATTTTATTAATTAAAAAAAATAAAATATCAACCACACGTATCACATCCTTTACAAACTTTCACAAGTTTTTTTCTTAAATCATTTCAAATCTCACCATATTTTTCTTAAAAAAAAAAAAACTGACTTTTCACGTATTTTTATTTTAAATCCACTCAAATTCATCTTTAAAAGCAAACACACTCTAAAAGATCTCTAATAAAACATTTAAACACATACGATCTTTTCTCTTTAAACAAATAAATATTGTACCTAAAATACTTATTGGTACTAAAATTTGTGCAACCAGAAAATTTCAACAAATTTAGAATCATGTGGTAACATTTATTTTAAAAAATCAAGACCAACTAAATTTTTTTTCAATAATAGAAACCAACAGATGTCTTCTTGTCTTCTAGACAAAGCATTAACCACAATACTTTGTTTCCTTTTTTATGCTTTATGACATGTAAAAATTGTTCTAAAAACATTTGACATATTTTTTTATATAATTTTGATTAACCTCTTAAGTACTTTAAAGATCCATTATCACTATGAATCACAAATTTGTTTAGGTAAAAGATAGTGATGCCAAATTTGTAATGCTCTCGCAAAGGCATCAAATTCCTTAGTGTTGGGAGAATTTGAGGGGGAAACCTCACAAGAATGAGAAATGAGTCAAACCACATAAGGGAATGACACCTCCCCAAAAACTCCGTCAGGAAGACTTTCGATACAAGGTCAAGTTGTACTCGTCCAAGCCGCAAACCATCAGCTCTGATACCACTTGTTGGGAGAATCCGAGGGGGGAAAACCGGGGAGATCT
>Ga0099825_1002207_pt1 | contig 25804 bp, 10 predicted proteins | sample SiratroredBW_FD_76838 | JGI IMG/M metagenome (GOLD analysis project Ga0099825, IMG submission 76838) | Root nodule microbial communities of legume samples collected from California, USA - Siratro red BW | ecosystem: Host-associated > Plants > Roots > Nodule | place: USA: California | collected... | reverse complement strand
ACTGTACAAAATCCATAACCATACAATTCACCAAAAAAAAAAAAAAGGACGAACCAAACCCGAAATGGGCGAGGTAATACAAACCGCCAGGGACACATGGCCCCAGCGCAAAACCCTTAACCGAAAAAAAATCAACAAAAAAAAAAAAAATGCATGACCGTACCAAGAATTGGGAACTTAATTAATAGTTCCAGGGAGCAATCGTCACCGGGTAAAAACCTTAACCAACAAACCATGCACGAGTTCCTCATAGTTTGAAACCGTTAAAAAGCCGTAATCTCTCACGTAAATTTTAATCTCATTCACGCCCCAAAATGAAAATAAAAATAAAAATCCGAAAAATGACAAAGAGAGTAAAGACTTCATTCAGCTGTGGTTTCAGCTGAACACAGTTTCCATAACACAACTTACACAGAGAAAAACACGTTTAAACACCAACAAAAAAGTCTCAAAAAAAAAGTATTAATATTTCTTTTATTATTATCATCCCAGAGGCAGTGAATTGCAGTGAAGAAGCGTGTGTTTTTGAATTGATGAATAGTGTTGCAGAAGAAAAAGGAGTAATCGAAGAAAAGCGAAGAAAAATTGTGGAGAGGGAGAGAAATTGACTTACACGCTCCGATTCCAAGAGAGGGGCTCGTTCACTTCTCAATCCGTTCATTTTCAATCTTTCAACTAACCAATGCTTCTCTCACTTCCACTCTCTCTATATAGATACTAATTACACCGCCAACACCCAAACGTTACGCCGGGTTTCTTCTGTCCATACAAAAAATAAAATAAAATAGTGTTAGTTGTGAGTTAGTCAACATGCACTCTATCTTTAGAAAATTATTTTTCACATATTTTCTTTTGAGAAAATATTTGAGTTATTTTCTAATTTAAATTAAAATCTTCTTTTCATAAAATTTTACATTAAATAATTCTACAATTAATGAATACCAACAGAGACGACTTTGACTAGAGAAACTTGAATTGTCATGTTCGATAGAACAGAGAAGGTGCAGTAAGTTATATCCCTGAGGCCTGAAAGACCTATGAGCGGCAAAATATGTTAAAAAGTTATTTATTTTATTTATTATAAGCATTATACTAGTCTATTCGAGTGACCAAAAAGCATTTGTCTTTTTATATTTTATATATATACGTATAAAATATATTAGTCTTTTTCTATGATGACGTAACTAGTGATGTACATGGCGATAATGTAGATGTTTTTTTTTTTGTTTGTGCTGTCTTTATTCTCATTAATTACAATTTTTTCTTGAAAAAATAAAAAAGGAGGAGTGAGGAAAAGAATATCCCACTAGTTCAGTCCGTGAATGTGGCCCCACACTCCACGGAGGAAATACGTGGTTTTCTTTTATATATTCAATGCACGTGTTTTGATGTGGATAAACGAAAAAATATATTTGTAAATATTCGGACTAAAATAATTATTTGACAAAATCAAAAAATATTTGAGTTTATTTATTTTTTAGGGCAATAACGTAATAACATTAGTAATTATTTATAAAGACTAAATTGTATTTACTTGATATGTAATAATATAATAATAATAATAATTACTTTTCAAAGCTCGATTTTCTCTGAGACTGTTTGAAAGAAATGCCTCCAAAAAGATGATATCACATGTCATGCGGATTAAATCGTTGTTATTGTCTATTACTTACGTGTTTGTATTCGTAAGACACTTAACTTTCAAAAGTGGCTTTAAATGAAAGAAAATAACTGTTGTTTGATGTGTTTAAAGAAGCAAAAATAATCCCTGCTTATCCCATTTTAATAAATATTGAAAGTATTCTAGCGGCAAATAATTAATAACTTAATGACCAGATAATAACTATATAATTGTTATTATGTTGAAATTTTTTTATTGTTGATAATCCAAAGCTCAAACGGACCAAGTCAGAGTGCAATGGGGCCAACCATGAAAGCCGGACTTTTACCTTTGGCACCTCTATGATTTCTTTTTTGCACCTCTTGATTGTAAACACAAAAAGACCTTTTAAATATTTATACTTTTAAAAAATATGATTAAGGATGTATTAAAAGTTTGGGATTACATATTCTAAAAGATTTTATCATAACATAAATATTTAAAATGCTGTCCAAAATTGATTTTCAACGTTTTAAAATATTTGCTATTGGCTAGTTCCTAGTGATCTTGGCTGGGCTCTATCAAAGTTGTTACAAGGCCGCTCCTTATTGCCTTCTCTATCTCATTTCGCTTTAGCAATCAATCAAACCATGAAAGACTTCTTTTGTAACCTAAAAGGGGTGAAGTATCCATCAAAAATATAAAAAAACCATTATCTCATCACAACTTTTAACCATAGCAAATTCCTGAATTATATATATTAAAATTATATTAAATTAAAAAAGGTTAAATTTTTTTTAAAATTGTAAATTATATATCAAGTAAGATTTTAAGTGTAATCCATAAACTCGTTGATATTTTATTTTGATATTTATAAGGTTATTATTTCTTTCTTTAATATGTAATATTGAAGAATTAAAAATATGATGTCTTTTTAATATTTAATTAATATTTAAAACAATAAAAATAAGATACGTGCACCAATACAGATACAATCTTTACATGAAAGTGATGGAAGCTTGAGAGAAAAATTTTATATTGAGTAAAAATTAAAAAAATAAAAATATTTTAAATATAATTATAAGAATAATCAAACTCACATCTATCTATCCACTCCAATTACCATCCTATTTACCTTGTTATAAATTTATCAATTATGTAATAAATATTTTTAGACACAGATAAAATTAATAATGGAGACTCTTTCTTTCAGAAATTGACTATATCTAAAATTTTAAACTTTTTACAACTTTAGCTAATTAAGGTTGTAAAAAATTATAATTCGTACGTACAGGACTAGAAATATCAACGTAAAAGAATGGGAAAATGACATGTAAAATGGTTATGACATACTCGAAACATTGAAAACATATGAGCAAGAGGTTTCCTTATCCCTTGCTTTGTGTGATAAGAATTATAAATTAAAGAAATAGAAAAGCGGAAAATTATAAGATGTAGTTGGGCATTTCTAAAAGTTAATCATGAAGAGAATAGAGAGAGAAAAATAAAAAGTTGGTCAGCAATGTAGCATGCGTGACGAAGGTTATATAATTAAGCTATAAAATCACTGAATTCAGTGTATGATCATCATGCCTGCATCATTTTTTTCCTGGGAGGCCAAATCACTTTTTTAAGTCTCGTCTCCATTGTGGGGATAACATTTTTTTACTATATTATCTTTTTTTTTTATATATTTCTATTCTCTCTTTTTCTTCTTATAAGATTTTTCTCAATTAATTTATATCTTTTTAATAATTTATATTATTTTTTAAAATTTATGCTTATATATATGTATATATATATATATCTTTAAATTTAAAATTGTTAAAAAGTTTTAATTAATATCTATATGTTTTTATATTGTCAAATTGAATTAAGAGAGATAACTTTTTTATATTAAGAATATTTTAGAGAAAAAAAAAACAAACAGTTTTATGAAAATGACATTGTAAATATGGAAGGCAGAATTGTTGTTTTACTTTATTTCTTTTTAAATGTCAAAAAGATAGGTCTATCGGTGTTCAAATTTGTGTATGGGGTATCATATCTCATGTGGGTGGAAGTGAAAGATCTATTGCTTTGTATAGGCTATGAACTAGCATGACGATAATAAGAACTTCGCTTTTTTCCCCCTACTTTATCGTGACCTCGCAGAAGCTTTAAAATGATTGAGGAATAAGAACCTAACAATTACATATGAACCTCCCCAGAATATAGATTAAACTATGCCTGCAAAAGTTTTGCTCCTTTTCCCACCCATAAAGAAAGATGCAAATAGGATTTGAATATCCAAAGAAATTGATAATATCTCTCTTTATATGCATCAAATGCAAGTGTGTTAGTCCTTCCTTTTTCTTTAAGTTATTTTAGAATCCTTCATTTTTTAATTAGCTGATTCTCTCCTTCATAGTACTCTCTGTATTCCTTTCCGCCTTCTCAAATCACAACCAGCTACCATCCATCATTAACACATTACTGATCATCGGTATCAACCAAAATTTTATTTATAATATTCCTTTAAAGTTAAAGTTATGTATGGTAAAAAGAAAATATATTATGGTGAATTTTTTAGAAGAAAAAATATTAGTTGTCGTCTGAGAATCCTATACCTTCCCCGTGTGTTCATACGAGAAAGACTTTTTTTCTCGTTCTTCTCACATACACAAGAAGGAGGCAACAAATAAGTTAATAAAAGTTAGCAAACCAATTATGCCCTAGAAATTACATAAACTAGCTTATGAATGATTAGATTTTCGTAAATACTAGAAATATTGCAGGAAATCAAGATACAATCACGATAACACTGTTTTTTTTTTCTTAAATCTTGTAGGATTTGAGAAAATTACTCAAACTGATTTGTGATGGTCACATCGAAGGCCAGCGACAAAGTAACTCACAACAAGCCTTCACTAAGCATTTTAGAACATTGCGTACCCTAGCACCAAGTGTCGTGGTCGAGAAAAGAGCAAGCAAAAACCGTGCAACAGATCACATGTCAAGGTTGGTAAGAGAGATGCAAAATTCTGTAAAACTTTTTATGATCATGCAAACACTGCAAGTTATAGGTGTTAACATGGACGTATACTAAGATGTAAAAGACAGTTATTTAAAGATTGTATCCTTCTATGTTTATGTGTATGTTTTTTTACTGTCTAGGATAATTCTTTAGGAATCCTTGATAAAACCACGTAGAATCTTAGTCAGTGGATTGATTAAAATAATGAGATTTTCATTTCTTTTAGTTGTGAATTATATTTGATAGCATTTAAAGATTTTGGTAAGACTATCAAGATTGGTGTTTTATACTGTAAATTTCACTCGTATGGCTGGGAATCAGTTGCCAATATATTAGACTACACAAGTTCTTGAAAGATGCTAACTGGTACATGTAGGATGTTTTTTTCCTCATCAAAACAATGTTCCAATGGGATGTTGAGGTGTAACTAGGTATTAAAAATACACACGAGAGCTACTAAAGAATCAAGTCATACAGCAAGATCTTTAAAACGAACTTAGCTTTGAAAGCATGATCTATGTCCAAAAACAATCTTCAGAAACGAATCATAATTATGAACTAAACAAAGCTTCTCAATGGTGCGTTGTTAATCCTTTTACTTGAAGATGCCGCCAAAAGGAAGATCGTGATCTGCCACTAGCATAAAATTGTGAAAGAAAGATTGAGTGAATCGAGTTAGAATGAAGATTATACCAGAAGATTATCTAAATCTAGTAAGCCTCTACCTGCTTTAAGTAGAAAATTAAAGGTTAATCCTGGAACCAGATTGGTAAGTAATTGCTATGTGATTCCAATCAATCGAAAAGCAAAAATTAAAATCTGGAAAAGAGATAAAGAAATAAAAGAAGTTGAATTAAAAAATCCTGCGCCGCCTCCTCAACTACGAAAAACCTAGGGTTTTAAAAGCCTGGCTCAAGCATATGAACGAATCATCATCCTCCGCCACCCATCCAACCTACATACCAATAAAAAACAACAACAATGGATAAATTCTATGTTATTTATATCACATAAGAGATTACAAAGAACCTAATTCTGAATTCCCGTCGCACTGCATGCATATATACATGTCGATGATATTTATTAATAAATGTGTAACAATCATACTGGCCTGTTGGATGCTTCTCCAACATATGCTTTAACATGTTAAAGAAACATTGCAGAGCAAAAGTAGTTTCTTTCTAATGTGCTCTCCTCAATTTATGGACCACACAAATAATTGGTTCGGTTTTGAATATAATGAAAACGATGATGCTGATCCTATTATGACATCAAGAATTTGGCTAACTAAGGATTGTGTGAATGGGGACAACTGTTGGGATCTCGGGTAGGGCAAAAGCGGCAAATTCAGTCACTACTTTAATGCCTAAAGCCATTATTTTAGTTCTTTTCACTGTCTTAAAGCTTCATACTTAGTTATTAGAAACCTTCTTCTGTACACAAAACATGAGAGACTAGTTCTCTAGGATTTGTGCTAAGTGCAAAGTGGAATCCGCAACTTCAATGATATTTTCGTAAGACTATAACTCACAACAATCAAAAACTATATTTTATATCATAAAGATTATACTAAATTTAAATAAAAAATATAAAAAAATTAATGTTATAACCAATTAACAATTTTTTTTATAATTTATAAAACAATGGTGACTTAACATGTTAGTCTAATGAAGTGTGGATGATGTCTATATAAGGTGGTTCACACTCTTTTCATTCACCACAACTCAACTTCAAGTCTTTCTTAAGATCCTCATTCTTTGTCTTCCTCTTTCTCACCCATTCCCAACAAACTTTTGAGAAGTAAAATGTCATTGGAACTTTACTCTCTCTTTTTGCCGCTATCTGCATGCTCAACTATACTCACTTTTGATGTTTTGCTTGGTGTTATGTTCCTGGTAGCCATTTTTGGCTATTGTTTGTTTCCTGGTGGTCTTGCTTGGGCTTTGTCTAAGTTTAGACAGGGAAAACCTCTCACCCACAAACCTGCCATTCCCGGACCTTCTGGTTTTCCGGTGGTGGGTCTTGTTTCTGCTTTCACAGGGCCTCTTACTCATAGAGTCCTTGCCAAGCTTGCTCATACCTTTGATGCCAAGCCTTTGATGGCATTCTCCTTGGGGTTTACCCGTTTCATCATTTCATCTCACCCTGAAACTGCCAAAGAGATATTGAGCAATTCAGCTTTTGCTGATCGTCCTATCAAGGAATCTGCTTATGAGCTCCTCTTCCACCGTGCAATGGGGTTTGCCCCGTACGGTGAGTACTGGAGGAGCCTAAGGAGAATTTCCGCCACTCACATGTTCTCTCCAAAGAGAATTGCTGCCTCTGGCAAGTTTCGGACCCAAGTTGGAGCTGAGATGGTGAAAGACATGATGGAGCTGATGAGGAGAGATGGTGAGGTAGAGGTGAGGAAGGTGTTGCATTTTGGGTCCTTGAATAATGTTATGATGAGCGTGTTTGGGAAGAGTTATGTGTTTGGTGAGGGTGGTGATGGGTGTGAGCTTGAGGAGTTGGTGAGTGAAGGGTATGAATTGCTTGGTGTGTTTAACTGGAGTGACCACTTTCCACTTTTGGGTAGGTTGGATTTGCAAGGTGTGAGGAAGAGGTGTAGGAGTTTAGTGGATAGAGTGAACGTTTTTGTGGGAAAAATCATAATGGAGCACAGGGAGAAGAGGGCTGTTGTTGTTGGTGAGGATAGGGCCAAGGATACTGAGAGCTCTGGTGACTTTGTTGATGTGCTTTTGGATTTGGAGAAAGAGAACAAGCTTCAACACTCTGACATGGTTGCTATTTTGTGGGTAAGTTTTTCTTCATTTAAATATTTGTCATGTTCTTTCAATGATTTTATATTTGAAATGGCCAAGCCTATATTTCAGGAAATGATCTTTAGGGGGACTGATACAGTGGCAATACTCCTAGAATGGATTCTGGCAAGAATGGTTTTACACCCTGAAATCCAAGCCAAGGCTCAATCTGAAATAGACTATGTTGTTGGGTTTGAGCGCAGTGTGAGCGATAATGACCTTGTGAACCTTCCTTACGTGAGGAGCATAGTGAAGGAAACTTTGAGGATGCACCCACCGGGTCCTCTTCTGTCATGGGCTAGGCTTTCCATTCATGACACACAAATAGGTAACCACTTTGTTCCAGCTGGAACCACCGCTATGGTTAACATGTGGGCCATCACTCACGACAAAGAAGTGTGGTCTGATCCAGAAGAGTTCAAACCAGAGCGTTTTATGAAGGAAGAGGTGCAAATTATGGGGTCTGATATGAGGTTGGCACCTTTTGGAGCTGGGAGAAGGGGGTGCCCTGGGAAAGCCATGGGTCTGGCCACGGTTGAGCTTTGGCTTGCTATGTTCCTACAGAATCTGAAATGGATGTCTTCTGATTATGGTGTGGACTTGTCTGAATCCCTGGAACTCTCTATGAAAATGAAAACCTCTCTCATCACCAAAGTTGTTACAAGGCCTGCTCCTTTATACTCTTGTTTATCTCATTTCCCTTAATCAATCAATCAAACCATGACAAACTTCTTTTGTAACCTAAAGGGTTGGAGTATCCCATAATTTTACTCCTATTAATAATTAGCTATCATTTCCCATATAATCAATTTTACTTTTGCATTCATCAAAAATATACATAACCATCATCTCATCACAACTTTTAACCATGATAATTTCCTAATTTATATATATTAAAATATGAAAGGTTAAACTTATATTTAAATTGTAAATTATACATAATAAGATTTTAATATAAATATTTTAAATATCTTACAACATATATTTATGGACAAGAAGTTGCTACTTTATATTGAAATGAACTTGCAAGTCATAAAGATTAATATGGCCATATATTTGTAAAATAATGCCATATATTTACCTTCTTTCCAATTGCACTTTATGTTATTTAAAAAGTTTTGTTAATTTTCATAAATACACAATAAATTAATACTTTCAGTATAATTAACTTTAAATATATCAGAACATACATAAATATGAAAAAAAAGTCTACTTCATTTTGAAATTAACGGACAATTAAAAAAAAACGAATGAGCATATTTTTTTTTCCTAACAACACTTATATTTTTAAAAAAATTCAAATAGTTATTGTTACATACATATCTATACATAATAAATTAATTTCTAATATATTTTTTTTAATATCTCAAGTCATGTGATATTTATGTAAAAGCTTTTACTTTATTTTCAAATATAAGCAAACGGTTCAAACATACGAACGCAATGTTTAAAATTTTCATATATTGTATGAGAACAGGTAATATTTGGGCAAAACTTATACTTCATTTTCAAAGTGACAGTTCAGACCAGGGGAGGTATATCTGTTTTTTTTTTTTTTTAAAAAAAGGTTAATATTTTTAAGACTATTCCTTCCAAATAGTTAATGTTACAATATAATATAAATCTAATTTTAGTGCAAAATATTTTTCATATCTCAGGTTAATGTTACAATATAATATAAATCTAATTTTAGTGCAAAATATTTTTCATATCTCAGGACACATTATATTTACGCAACTTTCATCTTCAAATTTAACAGAAAAATAATGACATATTTATTTATTTATTTATTCAAAAACACTTTATATATTGTTTACAGTTTTTACACATAGTTACAGTTTTTCTAAGATCAACCCACACCTGCCAGCCATGTGAATGATAAGTTTTTTTTTTTTTTCAAAAATACTTCATTCTTTAAATTGTTTTAAAAGTTTAACTTCAAATAAAAAGAATATTTATTTCTAACATAATTATCTCATACTTAAAAAATACAATAAATTTAATTTGAGTATAAAATATTTTTAATGTCTCAGAACATATGACAATGCTGATGTTTTACCCACAGTTTAAAAATAAAAAATGAATGACATGTTTAATTTAGAAAAAAAATATGATCACCTGGTTCATAGGTTAATCTGCCCACAAGTACTTTTGCTTTTTTTCTTCCTTATATTTTTTAAAATTTATATAAAAAATCTTAAATATAGAAACGATGGAATAAAAAGAATAATTAGATAGATAGATGGTCAAATGCTTCAAAATTAAGTTACTGATTGTAAGCCCTGCCACACAATTGTATTATGCATAGATCATTAATAAGTATTATACTTAATTAAATTCTTCGTTCTTTACTCAGATAAATAAACTAGGTTGGTTAAAATACATGTGAAAAATAATCTTACAATCATTGTTGATTTATAGTCCGAATAAAGTATTATAGTACTAATTTTAATTTTACATTATAAAATATCTGTATTCAATTTTATATTTGTTGGAATAACAATTTTAATCTCTATTGGCATGTTCTTACAATATCTACTGGTGGCGCTTGAGTGCAAAGCTGTAGCCAAGGACACGTTAGACAAATTTATATTCAAAGTTTAATTTAATATAGTTTTTATTTTATTTAGTTTGTTACTAACTATAAAATTATCGATAAAATAATTAATTATAAAAAAATTTATAATTATATGTTTAACTTTTCACTTTCAATATATAAAATCATAAATTCATCATTATCCTATGATAGGTTAATTTAAGCTAAGTTGTAATAAATATTTGAGCATTCTAGACTTATATTTAGAAATACATTCTGAAATGTGTAATATGAAATTTAATAAAATATCGTAGAATGTATATTTTAAAATATATTTTTAGATTCAAAAATACATTCCAAAATTTATATTCTAAAATGTATTAAATATTCTGAAATGCTTTTTTAGATAAAAAAATTCAAGAATAATGTATTAATATATTATATATTATACATTTGAGAATATATTTTTAGATTTAAAAATATATTATGAAATGTATTAATGAATTTTAGAATTCAAAATATATTAATACATTCTAATTTTTATATTCTTGAAGATATTTCCCCATAAATATATACTGGAATAACAATCCAAAATGTATGATTTCATTTCACTCCCTTATAGAGGTGTAAATAGGTTTAAAAACATGGAGGTGGAAAATGTAATGCCCTAAAATTTGAACTTATATAAGCCCATGGACAAGGTTTTTTTTATTTTTATTATTTGCTTATTTACAAAGTGTAACTTGTAGGCTAATGAACTGACATATACTACCTGTAAAACTAAAAAATAAAAAATAATACAAAACATAGAAATAAAATAAATAAATTATAATTTATAAGAGATACTTACATTTGACTTATCTCTAAATGAATCATTCCTAAGACATTTGTGTGGTATAATATATAGTTAAACCTCTATATCTTTCCTTTGCCTTTTTTGTCTTTTGTTTGTTTTTCATGTAAACTTTACTTATTTTAGCATTAGAAACAAGGCAGTGGCTTCCTGCACCATATCAATTTTTGACGAACACCATATGATTGAACAAAATTACTAAAATGCTCTTCTATGTTTATAATTCAACGGTTTTTGAATTTGGAATTCCAAAACCTATTTTCTGAAAAGTAAAGTTTACATTATGAAATATATTTTTTAGAATACATTTTCCGAAAAATATTTTTCAAAAAGTAAAATTTACATTCCAGAAAATGTATTCTAAAAAGTGTATTCTGAAATGTAAAATTTACATTCTGAAAACAGAAGACAACCCTTTCATGGATTTGAAATAAAATATTAAGAGCATTTCTGATATTTCGAAATTGATATAGTGAAGGTTAAAATTGATATGGTACCAGAAATAATTGCCTAGAAACAAACACCCCGGGCATAATTATGGTCTTGAATCCCCACAATTAAGTTCATTTAATCATCCAATCATGCATGTAATTGAAAAATAAGCATGTACACTCTTAATTATAAAAGTTGTATGTATGAGAAAGAAGTGAAAAATGGTTAAAAAAAATCTGAGTTACTATAGAAGTTAATTTTTTCCAAAAAATGATATATTTAAAAACCTTCATATGTAAGGTATTCTTTTAGTTATGGGCAAGTTGAATAAACAGATTTTAGTATTCAGTTTATGTCTAACCGAAATGTTGTAGGGGGTAGGTTATTTGAATCCACTTGAGAAGATAAAGTTGCCAAGAGATGTCTATGAAGAGAAGCAGATAAAGAGAAAAATGAGAAGGGATGGTGCATGGAAGGAAAGGAGATAGTTTTGGTATTTCAAAAGAGTTTAAAAGAATCGGTGTTGTGAAGAGTAAAAGGGTTAGGTGTAGATAGCAATTTTAGTGCCGAATGCCGCATTGGGCCGAGCCCTTAGTGCATATAAGTTGGCATAAGGAAAAGGCCCACAAAAGTTTTTAATTTGAAAAAATGGGATCAAAATTCATTGAAATGAACACAGCACTAATATATACTACTTTTCATGTTCACAAATTCTTATAACTATTGGGAGGGGTGAGTAGGTTCTACCAACGACGGACTTTGATAAATATTTTTTGAAGAGGTAAAAATAATTAAAAAATTAAATGTAATGATTTTAATGATGTTATCAATTTAATAATATTATTAAATATCAAATATTAATTATTTGCTTATCTCATCCACACACTTTTCTTCTTCATCCATTAGTTTTGCGTGGGAGTGAATTAAAGTCCATAATAATTAATTACCTTATCTGCCGCAAAGTGATTCTTATGTCTTAACTCTTTAGCAAAGTTCCACCAAAAGGCCAATGTTTTTTTTCAAAAGTGAATCCAAAATTTATAGTAAACAGACACTTGCGCACTACAAAATCTTCTTTTTTTTTTTTTTACTTTTTTTTTGGAATAATTGTTTATAATACCCTAATTCGACAAATAAAGAGCCATAAAAATAAAATAATTAGTGTTCGAGAGTTTGCGACAAAAAATGGATAGACGCGGCAAACATCGTTAGAGAGAGGGGAAAGTGTCGTGTCTTTACTCTTCAGTGTTGTCTTCCTTTTGTGTTCTCTTTACGTTTCATTCTTCCAATATTACCCCTACCCATTTTTAAAATCATTCATTCACTGCATTACTTTCTATTGAATTGAATAATACTGTGATGTTTTCTGCAAATTACTTCCGTTACATTCCTCTGTCAGCAACATTGGTATTGATAATCAAATAACTATATTTTTTATTCTGAAGATGGAGGACAAAGTTTTATTGAGAAACTAAAACACATTGATAATTTAAAAACTAAAAGGAATATTGAAATGAAAAAACCATATTTTTCGGAAGCAAATGCATATGGAAATAAAAAAAAATGAAGGGTTACGAAGAGGGTATGATAACAATAATGACAGCACTAAAAAAAGCTGACCTCTTTGGTAATTTTATTTTTGAAAAGACAGAGAGAGCATGATAATGTCACTCGCAAGGGTGTCCTTGATACTTGGCAACTGAAACTGTGTTTCAGATACAAGAGAGTGTTTCAGGTTGAACTCCAACTCAAAAGCCTTAACCTTGTCAATGTTGGTGGCGCTGGCTGGCTTGAGTTGTGGCTAAATATCCTTTGTGAAAGAAGCTCTGCACCGGAAGAAATGGAGTCTGTGTGGTTGTCAACCACTGGATCTGCTGCCCCCCGTGGTGGCTTCTTGGCCATCTTACTGCTGTCACTGCTCTTGTGCTCTACATTCTCTTCTACCGGTACTGCTTAGCTTTCAGCCTCACTCATATCAACTTTACTTGGGAGTAGTATCATACTTCACAGTTTCTTACAATAGTGTTGTCATGAAGATTCAGGAGCATTCCCATTTTCACTAAAACAAAAAGATGCAAAAAAAATTTTGGGACTTCTGAGATTCTCTCAACCGTTTTTAGTGTTTTTTTTATTTAGTTTTTATTTGTTCTTATCAATTGATGAGGCTGATATTGCCGTTTACTTTTGTTTTTATTGACGAAATGGCTACCATGTGGGGTATTGTTGTGTACTGGCTCTCTTTGTAGAACTATAGACAAACCCAGTTACACTCTTCTTAAAGTAGCGTTCATTTGGTCATTATATGGGGATGTGACATGAGTCTCTTTTCAACATCTTTTGAATGAAGAGGGAAAATGGGAAATGCTTTCTGTTTATTTTCTGGCTTGAAGAAAGTGTGATGTTGCCATAGACAGGATACAAACTACTTTTTTGGAGGCTTCTGTAATGTACACTTGAGAAAAAATGCTGTGAAATATGTGGAACTTTGATCTATAAAATTGTTTGCTTTAAGTAATCTTACCCAGAATTTTAAGTCTTCAACTTTTCATGGTTGTTCAATGATATACAGAAGCCTATGATGCACTTGATCCAACTGGAAACATTACAATCAAATGGGATGTCATAAGCTGGACGCCAGACGGCTATATTGTAAGTGATCATCACTACTTTCATAACGGCAGAAAATACTTGGGAAAACATCATATTGTGAGTTTTGGCATTTAACCTGAAAATTACTCTGGAGTAAGAAATTAGAGCTGTATAGGAAGTGCATCTAAGTTTTCTCCTATGGTTAATTGGTTACTATTTTTTGACATATTGTAAGATACAAGTATTTAGAACCAAACAGTAAATGTGTATAGGTTGTACCAATTTTTTTATTAGGTCCTGTATTGTCTGTTTCTTTAACATACCAAAATTTTCTTGCTTTTACAGGCTGTTGTCACAATGTACAACTTTCAACAGTATAGGCATATTCAGGCCCCTGGATGGATACTGGGGTGGACATGGGCAAAAAAGGAAGTAATTTGGAATGTAATGGGAGGCCAAACCACAGAGCAAGGGGACTGTTCAAGGTTCAAAGGGAACGTCCCTCATTGTTGTAAGAAGGATCCAACCGTCGTGGATTTACTGCCTGGAACTCCCTACAACCAGCAGATTGCGAATTGTTGCACTGGGGGAGTCCTAACCGCATGGGCCCAGGACCCTGAACATGCAATAAGCTCATTTCAACTCAGTGTTGGTTCTGCAGGAACAACCAACAAAACGGTCAAACTGCCAAGAAATTTTACCCTCAAAACACCAGGGCCTGGCTATACTTGTGGCCCTGCAAAGATTGTGAAACCAACTAAATTTATTACCAAAGACAAGAGGAGAACCACTCAAGCATTGAGTAAGTCACTTCCAAAATGCATTGATTTGTAACTTTACATATATATACTTGTTTCTTTCTGAACTTATCTGAAGAACAAAACTGTAGTTCTAGATGTAATAGATGTACACATTAGACTTTATTCCATAAACTTTCTCTCTTACAAAACTGAAGTGACTTTTTTATCTGATTAAATCTGTAGGTATAGTAGTGCACCTATCTTATAGGCTGGTATTGTTGAATTACCAGAAAGAGAATCCAATTTTCCTTCGTAGCAATATTTGTCTTCATTGATGAGATGACATTATTAGCTTTTAGTCAAACAAATAATAAGTGGTGATGTAACTGGACATAATTACTTATGCATTATACATTGACCAGAAAAACTATGAAAAGCAAGTTTTAGTTTCTCAGATTTGGTTTAAACCCAATCTGAATATTTGTTTGGCAGTGACCTGGAATGTTACGTGCACGTATTCTCAATTCCTAGCTCAGAAGACCCCAACGTGCTGTGTTTCTCTTTCATCCTTCTACAACAGTACAATAGTAAACTGCCCTACCTGCACCTGTGGTTGCCAAAACAAAACAGAACCTAGCAGCTGTGTAGAGTAAGTCATTGATTTATCATTCTTGTGTAAGTAAAAAACTGTCCTCTGATATATTTTTCTGAACTTTTCTTACAGTCCTAATTCCCCACATTTAGCTTCAGTTGTATCACCACCAGGCAAAGCTATAAATACACATCTGGTCCGGTGCACCAATCACATGTGTCCTATTAGAGTGCACTGGCACGTGAAACTTCAATATAAAGAGTACTGGAGGATCAAAATCACAATCACAAATTTCAATTACGTAGTGAACTATTCACAATGGAACCTTGTTGTGCAGCACCCGAACTTTGACAATGTAACGCAGGTTTTCAGCTTTAACTACAAGCCGCTAACGCCTTATGTGGGCTTAAGTAAGTTCTATCTTACACTATCATATAGTCTTAGATAAACTTGTGAGCAAAATATTCAAATTCTTGTATGATGGTTTTTGGATCTGGTTTTGCAGATGATACTGGTATGCTGTGGGGAGTCAAGTTCTACAATGATTTACTTACTTCAGCAGGGCCCCTCGGGAATGTGCAGTCTGAGCTCTTATTCCGAAAGGACAAATCAAGCTTTTCTTTTGATAAGGGATGGGCTTTCCCTCGAAGAATCTATTTCAATGGAGACAACTGCGTAATGCCACCTCCTGACGCCTATCCATGGCTGCCGAATGCAAGTTCAAAACTAGTTTTCTCTTTACTAAGCACAGTTTTTGGCACTTTAGCTTGTGTGGTCATGTTGTTTACTTAATCATGGAGAATCTATATATATGGAACATAAAGGCGTCATCTTCTCTTCTGAAGTTACCAAGTTATCTGCACAAGATTGCTGAAACTGAAGTCATTCACAAGGTTCATAATATGCATGGAACACCGGGATATACATGCTTGCCACAAGAATTCTGTCCTGTTATTTACTTAGAAGGGTGGATTTTTATTCCCGCGTGGTGTATTTTTGTAGCTATTGCGTTGTAAAATTATTTAATCGTTAGTTTTTCTTTGTTCTTTTTTGCTCTATAATGTAGACAACTGATTTCCTAGCATTTTAATGAATTCAAGCATAAAATTTAGTTAGCACCCCCTACACTTTTCTGGAGTGCTTTTTCTTTTTATAGTTTTATGTATTAATTATCTGTGCTCATTCTGGCTTCAGTGTTTTATCATTTGTACGTGCATGACCATTATTTGATATTGCTAGCTTATCATAGTTCAAGCTCGTTCATACTCATCATCTCTTTTTGTTTTCGTAAACAAAAACATTGGTTGGTAATTGGTAGTCATCCTTGTGTGGTGTACGTGGTTGTGGAAGAGGACTAGTATTTGAAGGTTTACGTCTGTGCATGAAAATGGTAAATGCCATGAATACAGAGTGGCACCTAGACTCGTGACATTGGTACGTGCTTCCAGCGTTGAATTTAGTGACGCGCTTCTCAACGAGATGAGTGAGTTGATCTGGCAAGTCCCTATTCCGGTTCTCATTCATGATTATGACTTGCTTGTCCCATCGAAGTGATGTAAAGTTACTTTTTCAGAAAATATGTATAAAAATATATGTTTCTAGCTTCCACGTTCCAACAAGAACAGGCTGGTTTCCACAGTATCCAACTGTGCTTCTAATGTTGTTGCTCAGAGCTTTATATTTTGATCGAACTATAATTTTAATAGAATAATAGTAAGACACGTAAAATGTTACACCTAAAGTTTGTCTTTATTATTACAATACCGCTGCAGGATTAACATTTCAGTACGAGAAAAAAATGTCATTACCAAAGTTGGCACGAAGTCGAACGTCAATTCTAGTAAACAATTGTCGTGGTTTGAAATGTCTGTGCCATGACAAGCATTTTTTCATACATCCAAGGCTTTTGTTTATTACATCCAGATGGATATATTACACTTGGGACAATTGCGTCCGAACCAATATCATAGATATAGCCCCTGACGTGTTTAGTTAGCAACAGATGAAAATAGCACCATTTGAAGATTCAATTTCACTGTGGCCTACGTTGTCTAAGATGACTGGCCTAGCTGTGTCTGTCACATGCTGCACAACCTGTTTCCTGCAAGAAATACAAAATGAATTTTTCATCCTCTAAATTCCGTTTATGTACATGTACTTCACAGAGGGAAAGCAATATCTTGAATCACTTGATCACTAATTAATCATTACACAACATAGAATTAAATATTAACAATTTTTTTGGTAATTGAAAAACTTAAATACATATCATGCAAGTGAGACACCGTTTCCCTTAATCGTTTAAGGGGCTGATGACTTGTTTGTTTTGCTAGAGACCCAAAAGAGATGGTGTTTGTTGACATAGTTTAATTAGTCATTTTAAAATAGAGCCTTAAATGACAGCCCCAAATATCATTTTTCCATTTTCCTGGAAAGCAGAGGAATGAAGGAAGCATGATATAGAGCTAGTGCATAGTGTAGAGTGCTAACCACAAGTTTACCTGCGGCAAAGTGCCAACTTAGTCTGCATAGAGAAATTAGGTCACCAAATTTTCACAAAACAGGAAAACGTACCTCTTCCAAAGCATTTTATGTAATCCGCAGAGTGCAAGAAGAATCATTCTCTTGCTTCACCTGCAAGGATTGCCTCTCATGCTCAACTCGCTGAAGCTGTGATGACAATTGAAGCAAGTCGATGGTTGCACCATCTTCGCAGGAAAGTCTATCCTTCACATTCATGAATTCTGAACCATGGAAGATACCATCTGGCATATCAAAGTTTACAATATCATTATGGTCTGGTATTAACACAGGACTGAGATGACTTCCATCTGCATGATTTAGTTCTGAAGGAAAACTATCCGACACCCGGCTTGAAGAAGTCTGTGAGCTTATTCCTATCTTTTCAGAGACCTGACTCATGCTGTAGTGGTGGCCATGACTGCTTGGAATAACCAAGGAGTGAGCCAAGGGAATTCCTGATGATTGGCTTGAAGAGTTCTGGGATTGAGATGACAGAAGAGAGAGAGCACAACAAGAGTCTGAAATCCCCGATAATCCTTGAACAGTTGATGCTGTATCGAAAACATTGAAGTCCTCATTTCCTATGGTGTCCTGGAATAGTGGCCTTAACCCAGAATCTTGTGCCCCGAGGGCAGGTGGATAGTGGCCATTGCTCTCACAGAAGATGCTTCCTGTGGTGGATGTTGCACAATTTTCATGAAGAAAAGGAAATTGTTTTCCGTTATAAGATGGAAATAACGATCTTGACTGAGGATGTCCATTGGATACTGGCACAGAAGAAAGATGCCTAAAACCAGCCCCGTGTTCTGCTTTGATATGTCGCCAGAAGCCACTCATACCATATTTCTCAGAACGCATGACCCCACTAGGAAGCATATCTGGGCGGATAAAGGATGATGTTAGCATCGTTCCCTGGAATCTAATATCTGCAACCACATGATCCTTATCAAATTCAAACAACTTTACTAATATCAGATGGCTATAAAAGTAGAGAAAACTTCCTTCAGGGAATCAGTTCTTACAACTTACAAGAGTCGTGAAACCATCTAAAATTAACTGAGTAAAGGAAACGGTTCAAAATACGATTAAGGAACAAAAATAGCTTTAGAATTTAGGCACGTCCCATGCAGTTTAAAGACCAATTCAAGAGTTTCTGAATATTAAAACAACTAGAAATTTTGTAACACACTTTTGATGTTTTAACACAATTTTGTACCAATAAAGAAGTTTATTTCATTCCATGAAACAATTAAAAAAAAGTTAAAACAGTAACGTTCTACTCTCTCACTGCTTCATCTCTTTTTTCACCCTTGTTAATTAGAAACAGAAATGAGTGGCAACAGTTGAGCTATATCATAGAATATAAAGGTTAGCATATGGGATAAAAACTCATAAGTTATTTCCAGTTGATTAGGCTTCATGTTGATGTTAATGACTAATCAAAAGGGAGATGGATGTGTGACACCTGTGGTACATGGTTTTAGTCATGTGAAGGAGGAGAGGTGGACCAAGAAGGACATTGGAGAATTTGTCAACAGAGATCTCATGGTAAACAACATCTACGAAATTTTGGTTTTAAAGTCCAAAGACATTGCGTGGTCCATATAGTCAACCTCACCTAGCTGAAGGACATTTCCCCTAAGAGATAACACCAATCTTTTGTTGAACAATTCACTTAACGTTTGCTAACAAAAGAGTCCAAATTAAAACTAGTTTAGACAATGTACCTCAAAAATAAATGAAGTTAGTTTACAAAAGGTCAAAACATAAAATAAATGAAGAATAAACATTTTGAAACAAATGGGGCTATGAGATGACACAGCATATCTTATAGATATATATTCATCAGGTAAATCAACATTTGAAAATTCACATTTATTCTGTTGGGTGGGTGACAAAGCAGGATACCAATTAGATTACCTCTAGAATATAATATAAGTTGGACCACATTACATGTTTTGAAGTGTGGCTGTTTGAATACAAAGAGTTAATATTGACACTGACATCAGAATGAAACCTGACAGAAATCTGTATGACAAATGTACCACAGTATGGAGGGGAATCAAAATGAGAAGTTAAACAGAAAGGCGAACAAAAACTTTGAATCATTTCTGAGGCTGTATGGACGATTACATGAAGCCTTGGGAAAAGGTAGAAATGGACAAGAAAAGAAACCACCTTTTCAAAGGCGTGCTTCTATATTTTTTAGTGCCAACAGAGTTATAATTAAGCAGTCAATCACATGAAATTTAATCAATGAAGAATGCGAGGTTGAATGTGCATGTGACCAAAAGTAAGATGAGAATTTAAGAGAAAAGGGTACTGTAGGAGAGAGGAGTTATATCATGAACTATTTTAAGAATATATTATTACCCCCACATGGCTGAAGCAACCTCCCAGACTTTCCGGGGTGAATCCCCATTTGTGGCTTTCTTCTACGCTCATTATGACCTGCAAGGCGTTTACGGCAGCTTCGCTTACCATCATCAAATTCAGCCAGCAAATGAAACCTGGATCATATACTAAACATTACACAAAACTGTATATCTCAACAACACAGCTTCTCATTTCAAACTTGTCCATTATGAAGTAGCAAAACTAGTAACCTTAACCATATACAAAGGGGAAAGGAAAATTATGCGAGCCAAAGCAGATAAAGCCTTTAAAACCAATAGTATCACATAAAATTGAGTAGGTAAAGAGTCATGTTCAGATTCAAATAGGCACAAAAAAGAGACAAGCAATAGTAATACATATTTAGCAGCTTGGAATTGTAAGATGAACGGTTGAAAACTTGACCAACCTACTACATTGCTGGCAAAACCTTTGCTCAATACCATTGACTATAACGGTGGCGGTCTTGGAGTGAACCTCACACACCTTGTGCCTCTTGTGGTAATCTTTACAGGAGCTGAGATCCTTGTTACAGCCATAGACTTGGCAATATGCAGTCTGAGAGTGAACCCCCGAAACTCTGGCTCTCTTAGGAGGCGTTGATGACTCCGAAGAAGACAAAACTTTGGAAAACCCCGGATCAATGGCATCTCCATGGTCAGCAAATCGACCCAGTTTCAAATCAATGAGGGAATTTGAGTTTGAAAGCTTGGAATTTGAGTCCCCTCTTTGAGAAAAGCCACTTGGGGCATCCACAACGGTTCCAGTGATTCTGTCACTGTGTTGGTGTTGGTGTTGCCTATCACCATCCACCTTTCTGCTTGAAACACTGGCAATTAGATCATCGGACAAGTGTTTCCCCAACATTTCAGGAAAACCCAATTCCTCAAAACCTTGATTCTCAATGGCGTGCTGACCCAAACCCAACATGTCGTTGGAAAAACTACAAGGGGTTTTGAGTTCCCAGCCCAAGAAAGAATTTATGGTCCTCCCGAGAGTGTTGGGAGGGGATAGTGCCTCATTGGAGACACACTCCTTTTCTTCAGGGACAAAGCTCCAAGATTCCATCACATGCAAAAGAACCAGGGTAGGTGCAAGACAATTAGACAGGACCAAACAACAATTGACTCTTGAATAGTATCCGAACAGTGTTCCTAATTGGCTATGGTCAGGTAGAGCTGGAATTTGGGGTCATGTTGGCTGAGTTGAGCAGAAAGGTAACCACTGAAAAAGCATTGTTTTACATTACCCAACAAAGAAAGACATGAATTTACTCTCCCAAAGCCATGAGGGTCTTCGATTTTGGAGAAACCAAACGGATTAAAGGAGGAAAGAAGAAGCCGCGAGAGAAGAAGCAGAAAGGGACAAGGTGTGCGAAGAGCACGTGAAAAAAGAAAGGGGAAAGAAACGTAGAAGAAAACAAATAGGTGAATATGGTGAAGACAAAGAGGGTGTGAGGGTGCCGAAGCAGAGTTGAAGGAGGGAAAAGTAGAGAATCGGGAAAAGTATACTGAAAGAGAAAGAGGGAACAAGAAAAGGAAAGGCAGTGTCTGAGAGAGAGTTTGGAAATTGCAAAGAGTGGAAGATGGAAGTGAAGTGGAGTGAAGTGAAGGTGAAAGAGGATTTACTCAACTGGCTTGCAAAATTGAAGAGATTGGAATTCTGAGTTGCTATTTTTAGAGAAAGACAATCAGAGTGGACAGCTTTCCACCATGCTAGCTACCACCCATTCACACATACCTAAGTTCAGTGAAAGAGAGACATTCTTCTCCTCTCCACCTCTTATTTAAACATTTTACATTTTTCCCCACTTTTCAATTTCATTTTTATTCTTCAATCCACTCTTCCTTTTTTACTGCTCCTTCAATCCAGCAAAATTAGTTAAATCACAAATTAAATTAGCACAAAAGTTATATCACATTTCTTCCAAAGTACAAAATAGTACCAAAAGCTTTTACAATGTTCAAAAATAAGAAACAACTCTTTAAACTGTTTCTCCAGAAGTCTTCATCAGTTTTGAATCAGTTCTATATCCAGCCTTCATTTGTTTAGTACCAATGAATGTATCCAATGCTTGACCAATTCACGGTTTATTTATTACTCACTTTGGAACTTTATAAACAAAATCAATATACTTTGTATGCCATTACAGTTTGTATTTGAAGCTAGATATACATATTAAAACAGGTTAAATATAAATTTTATGAGTTTAATAAGACTGATAAAAGAAATAAATTAAACTGAAAAGGGAAATATAGAAGAAAATGAAGGTGGTGTTGATGAAGAGTGAATGGCAACTCAGCATGGAGTTAATATGTTGGGATCTATTAGACAGGACCCATTTTTCTGATTTACCCCTTTTTCTGACACGTGTTTCTTCCATTCATTATCTTTAACTTGTTGTGCGCGTGGCAGCACGCTCTTGGGATGAGAGTGAGATAGGAAGCAGGCTCCACCACGGAATGGGAACGCAACACTTCCTCTCCCACAACCACTCCCGTTACCTCTCCTCAAATGGAAAATTACATGTCTTTTTCCAAACTCCAACTTTCTCTGCAAAAATAACACTTCCACTGTTCATATATTTTTCTATGCATTATGATCCACTAATTTTCTTTCACACCTATTAATTACCTACCATCTTCACCACCATATAAGGAAAACATAAATCAAATCATCACAGACATCTACAAGACATCCTTACATTAAAAAGAACACTTATTTCCGTTAAATTTTTGAGTGTGTTAATATATCATCACTGTAGTCACTGATGATCCAGGAAGTGCGTAAGCAATGAATCCTTCACTGCTCTGTTCTGTTTTTCTTTTTTAGTTTTTGATTGGAATGAGTTGTCGGTGATGATATTCCTTTTATTTTTAAGCAACGTATAACTTGAATATAGCGTTTCTTTTTTTACAACTATTTATATCTCTTGAAACTAGTTACATTATTGATTGAAATCTGCGTCAATTAGTAAATTTTACAAACTAACTGCGTCCTTACCCTCTAAGAAAAATTGTCACGTTGGTATTATTCTTTTTTGCTTTTAAATTGGGAATTTCTTAATGAAAATAATTTTAATCATGTGTTCAGAATGCGTGAAAAAAATAAAGTTCATATGTAAAGAATTACAGTGCAAATAGCTTTCATGCTACTGTTTAATCACAGATTGTTATATATAAATTTATTGATTTTTATGACAACATCTTTAAAAATCACATTAATAATGATTTTTAATTAGTAGTTGATAATATAGAAATTATATCCCAATGATGCGTAAAATATTAGTTCAAGTTTCTATGTGGAAAATTAATTGTGAGCACAAATATACTTTGGGTATCTATGTCCTTAATTTGAAATGTTTTCTTTATCATGTTATTCACTCTTTATTAGTCTATACTTAAATTCTAGTATCATTCTCATCAATAAATGGAAAAACCTTTTATCAATCAAAAATTCACCTATCATTAACTAATTCTTTATCTTAAATGAAAAAAATGTCATAATTAGAGATTAATGTTTTAGAAGATAATGACATTTGGTCTTTATTTTTTTACAAAAAGTCAAATATTGTATAGGATATAAATAGATTTTTAATTCAAATAATAAAATATTGATGACTCAATTGACAGATACAAAACTTCCATTGGTACTCAAAAGCTCTATACAATAATATGAATTGATTTTTATCATTAGTGATTGAACTTATTTTTATAATAGTCTTTTAGTTGTTGTAGTAAAAAATTAGAGCCTACAATAATTATATATTAACAAGTGCATTTTTAAATGAGACGAGTTATTTGAAGAAGTAAACCCATATATATTCTATTTCTATAATATTGGAGATATTATATATAATATTTTTTTAGCTTGTTAATGTGTTTACTGCTATACATAACTTTCACTTTTTAATAAATTATTTTATTTTTTTCTTTTAAATAGTTTTTCTTAATTTGGTAAGTTCTTACATGATTTAATGTTATTTCATTATTTCACCCCTCCTTATTATATTAATTTCATAGACCTTTCAATTCATTCAGAAGTAGTTATCATTATTCTCATTCGTGTACTCGCGATAATACATTTATGTAGTTGGAAATTGAGTTTCCTAAACCTCATTTAAATTCTATTATCAAATAGAAGTTTCTAAATTTACTATCACATCATTATAGTTTTATATTTGTAAGTCATGTTAGGACTTCATTAAAAATACGTCAATATCAAGTAGATAGAGTACACTCTGTGCGTGTGTGAAGAGAGACACTAGACTCCGACTCCGTAGACGCAACACAAGGGCTTTGTTCTGTTCTATTTTCATTTTACATGATACAAATGCTAGCATTTGTTTTATAAGAAACAAATCACAACATTGTTAGCACGTCATTTATATCTGATAAAAAAACACAATCATATAATATATGAAGGAAGAAGGTACAGAGAAAAAGAAGTACAAAGTGAATTGCCATTTTGATGGAAGAGATTTAGGCTAAGAAGAATTAAATGGAGGAGGATTTGATTAAAAAGATGGTGTTGGTGGAAGTATTATTACACAGTGATAATAAATATCGGAAGGGTTGAGTTGAGCCGAGTTGAAGGGTTAGATGAAAAAACATAAATGTTTGAGACGACATCTCTATCAAGTAGCTAGTGGGCATGTTGGGGACACTGTCTAGGTAGCCTACAAGGAATTGAAATCCATGGATTGGTTGGTGTTCAGGAAATGACAAGGTGGATGGCATGGCATGGCATGGCATGAGAAAGCAAAAGACAAAGATGATTGTGGGGGAAAATGGAGGCTAAAATTGGCACTCAAACACCATACTTTTTGGTGACATGTGGAACATTATCATATATAAATATGCCCAAGTTTCTACGTGGTCTAATATCTAACAATACTATGGTGGGGGCTTGGTGAGGAACCTACTGCACCAACTCTGGAATTAATCCATCTTCATCATCATCACACCATCAAAGCCATGTCATAACCCAAAATCCATGCTTTTCTTCCTAGAAAGTTGTTCTCAATCCTACCACTCATGTGTATGTGGTCCCTGTCTTTTCTTTTCTACCATTTCCCACACACAACTGTCATTTTTTTTTCCCTTTCTACCCACAATTTCAATTACTCCCTCCAATGCTTCCATTTCCCTTCTCGCTTTCTGTGCGTTAAATTGGTCAGAGACCCACCAACCCAAATTAACCCATTATTAATCAACTGTTACTTTTGTCTCAAATAGGGGGATTTCATATTCTTTCTTTCTTTCCTCTTCGGGATTCGGTTACCCAAATCACGTTTAACAGTTAACCCTGCACAAGTAAGTTTGTCTGTCAAAACCAAATTGTTATTGGATTGTTTCATTCCAATTTGTGGGTTTTTTTTTTTTTTTTTCCCTCCTTTAGTGTTTAGTACTTGACTTTAAAAGGTGGAATTCCATCCACAAAATGCAGCACATCCATTTCTTAACTCTCCATAAAGTTGTAGCCTCATTCTTTGACTTTGTTAGAAAACAAAGCAGAGGAAACCCACCACAAATAAGGCATCTTCCTTTCTTACTCTTCAACCTACCACTTTTTCTTTACTTTCAAATCATTTTAATATACTCATCACATGCTTCATTGTTGGCTGTTTTTTTTTTTTTTTTTTTTTTTATGTCAACCTAATACTACATTTTTTTTTTTTTTTATTTTCTTATTTTTTTTTTTTTTTTTTTTTTTTTTTTTTTGTTTT
>Ga0099825_1002201_pt1 | contig 25831 bp, 10 predicted proteins | sample SiratroredBW_FD_76838 | JGI IMG/M metagenome (GOLD analysis project Ga0099825, IMG submission 76838) | Root nodule microbial communities of legume samples collected from California, USA - Siratro red BW | ecosystem: Host-associated > Plants > Roots > Nodule | place: USA: California | collected... | reverse complement strand
TTACTATAAAATGAATTCATGAAATAAAACATGTTTCATTTCATTTAGCAAGAAATTGTTATTGTAGAAGTGCATTTTCTTATACAATTAATACTTCTAATCTTAATGGATATGTACTGTCAACATATAATAAATTTAGAGCTCATTTACTTTCGAAAGAAATAAGTCACAAAAAACATTTTACAATCTATAAGATACTAATTGGAATTAGAAATGTGTAACAATAGTTTGTGATGGGTGGAGTGATCTTTGAGAAGACTACTTATAAATTATTATAAGTTCTTATTGTAGAAGTGCATTTTCTTATACAATTAATACTTCTAATCTTAATGGATATGTACTGTCAATATATAATAAATTTAGAGCTCATTTACTTTCAAAAGAAATAAGTCACAAAAAACATTTTACAATCTATAAGATACTCATTGGAATTAGAAATGTGTAACAATAGTTTGTGATGGGTAGAGTGACCTTTTGAGAAGACTACTTATAAATTTTATGACTATTGTAATTGGACCAATGTTTTTGAAGTCAATAGATGGGTCTCGTGAGATATTGGTAAACACATGAGAGATGTAATTACGAAGGTTGAGCTAAAAGATGTGGTATAAATTATAATTGATAATATAGTTGTATATAAGGTAGCGGATATGTTCATAGAATTAGAATTTTCTTAAATTTATTGGACTCCTTTCATTGTGTGATGCTTTGTATTAAAAAATATTTGTACAACAAAAGATAATGAAAAAAATAGTGATAGTTATTAACAATGTTCTTGGCTCTCAAAAATTGTTGATGATATTACCTTCATTTAACATTATTGTGGGGCGCTATATGAGATTATCAATCTTCAATAACTTTAATTCATTAAAGTTGCTTTCGATTGCTCTAACAAAATTTGCTTCAATTATATTCATGCTCAAAAAATTTAGAAGTTTGAAAAAAAGGCTCAGAGATGATGATTGTTAGTGATGAATGATTCTCTTACAAAGAGAATAACGTGAATAGTGCCTATATTTATGATGTTCTCAAAAGAACATGTGTGGATATGACTACTCTTCACTTGATACATGAAATGTAGGATTCAATGATTGAAAATGTGAGAAAAGTCATATTCCAATGTGCAAGAAAGACAGAAGTTGAATATTTTTCAACATTTTTTGAGTTAGTAAACTTCAATATTAATTCACCCTTGCACTAAGAGTAGCATATCTCTTGGTTGTTTTGCTTATTCTCTACATCCAAGGTAGTATATTATATAATTAAATTATTTTATGATATATTTTCTTGTATACATCTTATAATATCATAAATTTATAACTTTTTATGTTTATATATTTTTAATGATTTAAATATTATTGTTATTAATGATTAAGTAAAAATTTACAAAGACTTGTCTCGCATCAAGATGTGGAACCTACTCATGAAGTACTTCAATTATGCGGAGGTAAGGAAACAAGTAAATATAAAATTTGCATACTTTTCAGATGGAAGAGAAGATTTCTCATGCATTAACACTACAAAAGATAACTCTTAAGCTGTTTAGACAATCATGTTTTTTTTTTTTTTAAATGAATTGGAGTACTTACCCTTTTATACATTCTTTGAAAGAAATAAGGTGACATCTAAAAGGACTAAAGATTTAGTATTTGTCTATATTAATTTTTGTCTTCTTTCAAGAAACTCTTCAAACTAAAAAGAAGAGGAAGCTAAATTATGAGATATTTTTATTGTAAGAAATGACTTTTCATTAGATGACAATAAAATTCTTGAGATTGTTATATCTCTTGATGAACTATTAGAAGTTGTATTTTTTAATGAGGACGAAATATAGAAATTGTTCTTTTGTTAGATTTTTTTTTTTATAAACGTTTAACTTTTGATTGTTTTAAATTACAAACTATATTAAGACATTTTAATAAATTTATAATTATATATTTATAGTCGTGTTTTATAATTTTTCATTTAACTGTGTTTAGGGTTTAGGGTGTTTGTGGTTCATAGTTTTGAAGAAGTGTATGAGGGGAAATAATAATGTCTAATAATGTAATTTCATAGATGGAAGGGTAAAGTTAATTTAGCAAGTGGAGAGTGTAAATGGCAGAAGCATCAAAGAAATCCCAATTTATCCGGTGGTGGCTATTCTGTTGGGAAAACAAATCAATTGCCCGAGGCGTTTCTTCTTCACCCTTTCTTTTACCAATGTTCATTCATCATCTAACTCTCTTGTCGTAAGCACTGAAAATGTAACAATGTCATGCTAATTCTATTATTTTCAATTTATGCTTTTCAGGTTAGTTTGCAATACGACTTTAATTTCCTTTCGCCCTTTGATTGAACTCTTTAGGGTTTCGAACGAATTCAGTTTTTCTTCGATAAGACAGTGAGCAATGCTGGGCTTTTCATATGGGGAAATATTTTTGTTGCTTGGAGTCACTGCTGCTGTGATAGGTTGGGTCATGCTATTCTTACATCTGCTTACCATATGCAAAATTTATTTATAGTACAAATGTGAATTGTTTTGCGTGATAGGTCCAAAGGATTTACCAATCATATCAAGAACAGCAGGTAGACTTGCTGGTAGAGCTATTGGATATGTACAATTGGCTCGTGGTCAGTTTGATAATGTTATGCAGCAATCCCAAGCTCGCCAGGTATTCCCATTTTCTAAGTTAGCAGTATCATAAAACCCGCAGGAGTTAGTTTCATTGGGTTTTTATAGATTGTGTGTGTGTTTTTGTTGCATGAAGGCAATAACTAGTTGCTTCCAGGTAAATACACGATAACCACTTTCTCTACAGAAAACCAAACAAACACCAAGTCATAATGTTGATTGTAAATGTCTTATCTTTAATTGGAGAAAAGACGATTTGGCATTGTAGAATCTTAACATGTGGTTTACTTTGAATTTCTTGGACATAAAAAGTTAGCGAAATATCTATACTTCATTGAGGAATCTTTGTCCTTTGCTAAGACTTGGTTCTGATGAAAACTACCTTTTATTGTATTGGCCTATTTTTGTCTCAGGTACATAAGGAACTGCAAGACACAATGGCTCAGCTAGATGCTATTCGTCATGAAATTCGAACAATATCAATGATAAATCCTGGTCCTTTGACGCGGAGGTTTGTGGACAATCCTGAGCAGACATCTGTGCCAAAGGGTATTGTTCACAAGATTTGTTTTGGATTATAGTAGCGTTATAATCTTTTACAGATGCAGTTGCCGAGATTTTGTTTAATCCTGGTATCTTTTGTTGATAATATAGACCATAGGAAACCAGAAGGTTCTGGGGAGAATCACCTGAAACCCACTGTTATCAAGGTTTATGGACCTAACCCACAAAATGAGACAATTGTATAATGGTAAAGGGACTGACTGTGCTTACATGCCTATATATATTTCCAGGATTCAACTCCAGTTTCATCGAATTCATGCAATATGCAAAATCAAGCCACCATTTATGCCAGATTGGCAGAGTCTCCTGCCATAAAGAATGAGTTGTCAGCAATTAGTCCTGAAGTGGAGAAGATAGATGACAAACTGCAGCTTACTACTGTCTTACCCATTTCTGCTGAAAACGCTGGACTGTTACCAAAGCGAGGGGGTATGATATTTTTTGTTTTATTGTCTTTTCTTATCAAGATTTTCTAATGAGTTGGACGATTACAGAATCTTTTACTTGGTATTTTTATGTTTACAGTCTGTGCACTATATATTGTGATATTTGGTCATGTAATGTTTTTGGCTTCCTATCTGGCATATGTAAAGCCACTAAAATATGTAGCTTCTTTTTACCCATTACACACACGGTGATGTTTTCAGATATGATTTTGTTAATCTGTGTACTCTTTTCATTTGCACTATGTTTTGGTTTGCTCGAAGACCCGGAAGTAAAGGTTGTTTGCGAGCTTCATTCATTTTTATACTATGGCGCATTTGGCATAAGCTAGGATATTATAGAGAATGTTATCTATTTCATTGTGAAAATTGCAAATTACTTTTCCTTTTTCTTCTATGAATGCCTGATAGCTTTTTGTCTTGTCTGTCAATGATTGATGGGATTCTGTTTGTTTTAGAACGCTATCTGATATGAAACGAGTTTTGTTTTGATTCCATTAACAGCTGATGTGAAAGGATCTGACATAGTTCTAGAAGCAATTTTGGAGGCAGAGGTAGCTCACAACGCAAAGGAATTCTTTTCGCAGCCCCAAAACCAAGTAAAAAAGGATTGATTTGGTAATCCTACATAAACATAGTACCTTAAAAGAATGTGTAGATGTTAAAGTTTGTCGCATTATTAAATGCAAAATAATAGGGTGTGTCTTATATTTTAAAGATTTTGATTCTTGAATTTTCTTTTCTAGTTCAGGCTAGAAAATCTGTCGGAGTTCATTTTTCCGGATTTGAACTGGCTTCTCTCGGACACCCCACACCCTTTCTTTTCCCAAGAAAATAAAATGAAAAATATTCTTCATGAACAATATTTTTAGCAAATTCTTAAATTAAGGCAATATATACATGAAGGAAATAATTTCTATATGAAATTATTTATTGTATGTTTTAGGTGATATTTTAAGCGTTGTCCGGAACAAATTAAATATTTCATAGTATGCATCTTCATAATTGATATTAATTTTAGACCAAGTCACTTATTTGTATAATAGAAATATTAATTAAATGGGATAAACTCGAGTTTCTATAACACAGTGTCCTACCATAGGTGTTTTTATTTATCATTGTCATAAGATATATTGGTTAAACATGGATTATTTGGCATAATTTCTGGTACAAAGGATCCACAGATTAAGTAAGTGGAGAGCATATTAGTATATAAGCGAACGAATATGGGTTATACAAGGAAGGCGTTCAAAGAGAGATTTAAAAAAAAAAAATTGTATAAAACTGTTTATTCATTTTAATTTATCTTTTCCATTACAAGCTGTCGTATTTCATAAAGTGTGTTTACGCATATCTTACAAAGATGTTATCTTTATTATAATCTATCTTAAGGATTATATTTTTGATATGTTACACTAACCAAAATCAGAATCATAATATGTATTATTTTTTATTCTTTTTAAATGTTTTTTATATTGATTATGTTTATAATTGATATAATATTGGTATATTTTATATCGGTTAAAAAATTGATGTAAAGGATTGTAGACTTTCTATATTCTTTTTATGGTTATCGAACTAATGTATAAAATCTCCTAAAACTGATGTTGAGTTTACTTTTTTTACTAGTGAATAGCTAAAAAAGAAAAACGATGAGTTTATAAGGACTGACGGATGATTATTATATATTGATTATATGGTGTGAGACTCTTTTTTAATTAATTCTCCCATCTTATTCTAATACCATTTCTAAGTCTAATATCATTTCTAAAATAAATGTATATAACAAAAATCAGTTAACGACAAATATCTTAAAAAAAGCAACTTAAGAAAAATATAAAGACAAACTTATAGTTTTAGATTTAAAATCAATTTTATAGATATTATTAATAATTTTTAAAAAAAAATTGGTAAGAAAAAATACTATTCATAATTTTCATGAGATGCTGATAAAATTGTAAAGACCTAATATGTAACCTTTGAAATCTTTCTATTTTAAATTGTAGATCCGTATGTGTACGAAGCATTGGTGTACTACGGAAAGAAGGTAGCCCCTGGAACGGAACATAGGCAAACGCTCTTTCGGACACTCCCTTTAAATTGTCTAATTTGATGGTAGAAAATCTTGTTTATTTGAAGAAAAAATATGATAAAATAAAATATTGTAATATTAAAGATATTCTGTACTGCAAAATTCTCTCTTTTTTTTCTTTTTATAGACAAATAAAGTAGCCTTTCTAGACTGAAGATTTTTCACTATTGTGTTTTCTTTTAATTGGATATCATATGGGAGAGAATTTTTTTTACTCTTTATAAGATATGGATTTCGCTACTACTTTTTTAAAGTCATTATATATTTCTTTTTTTTAAATGTTACCTTGGAGTAAATTTTATTAATAAACTTATATACCTACCATTAAATAAATTCATAGGTCTAAACCTTTTTATAACCTAACGGATTTTAATATTTAGATAGGTTAGTAAATATATAATATTACAGTAAAATCTCAATACAACAACAATATTATAGTATAACTTTTTTCAGTAAGTTGCTCTATTTTTTTTTTTAAAAAAAAGACTTTATGCTAAAACCATATCCAACAATTGTTCTTTGCAAGTTTGTTGGAAGTAAGATTTCATTACGGTTTTCTATTAAAGGAGACAATGAAGAACTAACAAACTGTACAAATAGAAAATTTCTTATCAATTTGAACATCGCATAATAGATGAACATCCTAAAATAAAACAAGCCCAGATAAATGAAATGAGCATCCAAATAAAATATGTGAATATTCCAAAAATAATTTGTGAAACTAAATTTATAGGTAAACTTAAATCAAGAGCATTAAAGTATTTCTCATCTTCCAATTGTGAGACACCAACAAGTTTTGAAGAAGAATCAACAATGCCTATAATCCATCTAATTGAAATAGGTAACCAAAAAGGAAGCACAAATAACACTTTTACCAAACTTTGTACGAAGATGTTTGAAAGTAGCTTGAAAATGGCAATATATCATGGTAAACCATCCAATACACTTAAAGTAGTCACATCACAAGATTTATGGATTTTGACATGTGTATGTTGATGCTGCAGGTGAAAATAATAATATTAAAAATTTATATGATCTTATTTATTTAATAATGTTTTACAAAAAGAATCTCTACGAGTGAACAAAAGACAATACAATTTGAGATACTGGCACAAAAAATAATAAAAAAAATGTGAAGTACGCTTAAATAACAGGTTAATACATTAAAGAATATTATACTTGCATCATTTTGAGTATATAAATATAAAGTATAAATAGGAGGAGCCAATGAGAGATCCATTTGAGTTTTTAATAAGTTTATTAATATATTGAATAAGTAAAAATTAAATTGACATGTGAAATTCACTTAAACTAAGTTATGAACTTTGTGATTTTTTTTATTTATTGAAGATGCTTTAAGATATTTTTAAATACTTTTTAAAACAAAACTTAAATTAGTGAATAAATTCGAATTAATCTAGGTTTAATATAATATTGATCAAACTTTCAATAAACAATATGACTTTTTTTTTTATCTTTATCTAATGCTAACAAATTATTTTCTTTCTCCCTAGGCAAATGAAAATAGATAAACTACATGTACAAATTTTAGTTGTTTAAAAACTATTTAAAACACAATTTCAATTCAATAATTTACATAATAAACATGATTAATAAATTTCACTACTAAATATTGAAGTAAAGTTCAAAATTTGAATAAAGAATCTCATTAAGAAAAAATAAATAAATAAAAGAGTTATATATTTTTTTTGTAGGTTTTCACTTCTCTCTTGTGATCAAGATAATACTTTTTAGTCTAGATTTTTTAACCTAAGACAATTTTATATAAATAAATTTTATGAAAAAATAACTTTAAATCAAATAACTTGTTTATTTTATATCAAATAAACATCTATATTAAATCATATACAAAAGTTCAATCAAAACAAGTGTAGAGAACACATATATAAAAATAATACTAAATTAAAAATATAATGAGGGATTGAAATGACTAATCAATCCTTTCTTCTTATGGCAAATTAGTTGAAACAAAAGGGAGAGATATCTCTGAAACAAGCTCCTCCCCTCCTTTTCATATAGTACAAGCACTAAAACAAACATAAGTTAGATGGTGAATTAGGAAGAATGAAAACAAAAAAGAAGGGTAGATTGATTCCTTTGGGTTGGGCAAACCCATAGAAAGTAATGGTGCAGAAAAGACAAGAGGAGTGTGAGAAGTGTAAATTATGAAAACAGTGAGTGGCTTTTACAAGAAGAAGCAGGAGCATAAGCTTAAAGCCAAACTCCTTCCTCTCAGACAACTCAAACTAACAAACCAAAATTCCCTTTCACTTCTCTCATCTCATCATCTCATCTCGTCTCATTTCATCTCATGTAGACACAACATCATCATTCATCTCTTCAATTTCTCGTCTTAGCTTCTCAACTTATCGTCATCATCGTCATGGCCAATCACCCTTCGGAACCTCCCACCGACGACTTCCTCGACCAAATCCTCGGCCTCCCCACCTTCGCCTCCGCCGACCCCGCCGACGCTTCTCCCATGATGCTCCAGCTCAACTCCGGCGACGCCGCCACCCACCTCGCTGCCGGCGCTGCCTTCCACGCGCCGCCCTACCAGCTGGGCCTCAGCCTGGACCAAGGTAAGGGAGGCTTCCTTTCGCCCGAAGATGCTTCTGGAAGCGCCAACCGCTTCCGCGACGACGTCGTTGATACCCGGCCTAAGAACGTAACACAATCTTTTCGTAAAACTTTCCTAAATTATAATTTTACGAATTAATATATGTGTTTTTTAATTTCTCGCTCTTTTGGGATATTATGATCATATGTTGAAACTAAATTGCGAAGCGTGGTTTTAGTGAGAGAAAAAAACAGTGTGTTACCTTGAGTTGGTGATGCTATGATCATCGACGAATTGCTGTTATTGAAATTCTGTATTTCGTGAGTTGGGGTATGACTTGTAGATAAGAATTTAAGTTGAAGATGAATGAATTGTGACTAGTATTATGGGCTGTGAGATAAGGGTATAATATTAGGTAATATTAGCGACCGCCCGTTGAAAGTCTTTTACGGCTGAGTTTGGATGAGAAAGAAGAGGGGAGTGAGGAAAGAAAGAGAAAGGAAGGAAGGGATGATGGTGGTTTGGTTGGGTGGAAATGGGAGAAAAGTTCCAAAATCCAGATTGGATAGAAGAGAAGACGTTTCAAACACAATCCTTGTATTCATGACAACATTATGTTCTTGTGTGTAAAAATAAAGGCACAATCGATTGTTGCTGCTTTTACTATAAAAAAAATTCTTCATTTTCATTCTCTTTCTCACCTCTCTCTTTCTAACTAAACCACCTCTATTTTGCACAAATTTCTGACCTCTTTCTCTTTGATTTTTTTCCCTTTACTCCCTCTAGTTTTTCCTCTGTACCAAACAAAGCATTAATGATTTTTTTGTACATTTCAGGTTATGACATACTGGAAATTAGGCTACTTAGGCCTTGGCACTAGTACTTAGGGTCATTTTTTCCTGAATTCTTTTGACATCTTAAGGCTTTCATAAACATCTCCATATAAGCAATTGTAAGAGAAACAGACAGGAAGCTAAACTGAAGTAAACTTCTCCCATAAACTAAATTAGCTTATGCATAAGTGGAAGTCAGCTTTTGCAGAAGCTAAATAAAATAAACTTTATAGGTTAAACTTCTTTCTCTTATGAATGCTTGTGGAGAAATTTATCGAAAACTGGACCTAGATCATATGAGATGTGCTTTATTTGATTTCAACTAATATTGTGAATAAATGCTGACTTCTTCCGAATTTCAATATTTTCTTGTTTTTACTGATTTTAGGAGTGCTAGGGCGAAAACTGGTGATCATCATTTCTCTGATAAATAACCATTTTGCAGGTTTTTCATGGGCAACCCATGCCAACTACTGTTCCGACTGCTCCACATCCACCGGCAGTGCGACCTAGAGTCCGGGCTAGAAGAGGACAGGCTACAGATCCACACAGTATAGCTGAAAGGGTGGGGCACTGGATATTTTGAAGAATACAGACTTTTTTCTTGTTATAGAGCTTATTATTCAAAATAATGACAAAATAAATTTGTTATTTTCATGATTTGCTAATTTTTATTCATGTTGTCATTCAATGACAGTTGCGCAGAGAGAGAATAGCTGAAAGAATCAGGGCTTTGCAAGAACTGGTTCCTAGTGTCAACAAGGTAGTCTTGGATATGCAGTTTTATTGTTGAATGTAGTTTGATACTTATCTATAGGACTTGTGAAATTTTGTCCTTGGATAAGTAATGGATTTTGTTTCATTACTAGACTCTATAATTACACACTTCATTAATTTGTGGATAAATATATTTATACAATGTTAGCAAAATTTGATACTTACTGTCAATTACTAGCAGAAACAAAGAGTGATAAAACTAGAGATTTTCAAGGAGTGTTTGACTGATTCTGTTACATAATAGGGTGTTTTTGCACGAAAAAAATTATTGAGATATAATAGTTAAATCCGTTGAAATGTGATTACTCTTGGTTTATCTAGGAACTTTGTTCCTCCTCCTTCAAATGTGATTCCCTAATGAGACTATGAATTACATTTCATCTGAAGTGACCACTGGACAGTGCATTATTCAGTGGTTTATGAATGCAATTAAGTGTTAATTTTGGATGTTTTTGTTCTTCCTTGTTTTAGGAAAAATGGCTAGAATATAGATTAAAAGATGGTTGATTTTTTTATTGATGCTTAATGCTTTTTTATTTTGCTTTTATTTTCCTTATCAATGTATGTTTAGCTACTTGAATAAGTCATATATATGACACACTGGGCTCTGTTCTCTCTATATATTTAATATCTTCCTTAAAGAATTATAATGCTAACCTATTAGGTTGAGTTTAGAAAGTGGTATCTATACATTGGCCTTTATAATGCTCAAATCAGTTTGCATTGAGTCTGTGCTTTTAAATAAAACCTCCTGATAGCCATGTCTCACGTGTTTTCTGTTTAACGGTTCATATTTATTTGTTTGTTACAATAATTCATCAAGGAAAACTCTTCTATCAAAGGGATTAGAAAAGAGAACAATATTTGTGTTTTTTCTGTTTAGTTGGGTTCGAAATCTAGAGTTTTTAAAGTATTAAACTATACTGTATTTCATGCTAAAGATTTCGTTACTGATTTGTGATCTGCCTTATTTCTCATAACCCTCTACAGTATTATTTTTCCATTGTTTCTGATATTATTGTGTATCTGTTCAGACAGATAGAGCTGCCATGCTGGATGAAATTGTGGATTATGTCAAGTTCTTAAGGCTTCAAGTGAAGGTTAATACTCTTGTGATCTGCGTTGATTTCACATTTTGTTTCATTTGATACTTGTCCTTAATACGTCTCAATATGAAATTAACCTCAGCTTTCAGTTTGATCCGGAGTTTATTTTGTTAAACCTGTTAAGCTTTGCCTTTTTTACCACTTTCCCCTTCAACGCTGGCTTATGAACCCTAAGTGGCACTTTGGATTAGTACTCATTAGCCCCTGAATTGTGTTCCATTTGAGTAGTGAATATATTAATACGATCAAAGACAGAATTTTCACTCTATTTTGTGATATTGCTTCTTTAACTATCCTATAACGCCAAGGTCAACTGTGGACTGTATTTTTTTCCACCTGTGGAAAGTCTGAGTTTCAGTGTTAGTGATTATGATTAGTTAAGCCAATTTCTACAAGCGCAGTAACCAATTTCATTGATTTCTCTTAACATGTGTGAGATTACATTATACTGTTTGAATATGAAAGTGACAACATGGCATTTCGTAGATCCAAACTAGTAGACTTTAAATAATTGCTATGCATCTGGCTTTCAGGTTTTGAGTATGAGTAGATTGGGTGGAGCTGGTGCTGTGGCACCACTAGTAACTGACATCCCATTATCATCAGTCGAGGTAATTATTCTAACTAATGTTAGTTGGCACAAATTTGTTTCTCCCCGATTTATCAAATTTAGTATCTATCAGGAAGAAGGCAGTGAGGGAAGAAACCAGCCAGCTTGGGAGAAGTGGTCAAATGATGGCACAGAAAGACAGGTAGCTAAGCTTATGGAAGAAAATGTTGGAGCTGCCATGCAGTTTCTTCAATCAAAAGCACTCTGCATCATGCCTATCTCACTGGCATCAGCAATATACCAGTCACAGCCATCAGACACCTCTAGTATAGTTAAACCTGAAACTAATCCTCCTTCATAGACAGACCTCAGGCACGGGTGCATCATCCAGTAGTTCCATCAAGGACTCACCTATACTGCTAGGACCCACGCGTTATTTGTCTGTTCCAAAGCCCCTTAGTCTTAGTCATTGGTCCGTATCAATTTGCATTAAAAGTAGGATGCCATAGTCTTTTCCTTTTTGCCGTTCTTTCAACTTTTGTCTAGACAGGGTTTGATGCCAGTGCCCTTCAAAATATAAGCAAAGTCCATCTTGATAAATTTCATGTAAAGGGAAAGAAATTGTCGAAGTTCACTTAATATGCTCTTTCTTTTTGTATCAGTTGGTGGGGGTTAGTGGAACGTGATGGAAGAAGCGCTTTTATAGTGTGGCTTAAAGTTTTTGTAGTGGGCAGTGGGACCTTCTAAAAGGTTAGGGTGGTGTGTATATTTTTATCAGTGATGTAACTCTTAGAGAATTTGAAATGCAGAGGTGAAATGGATAATGGTTGCTTTAATTAAGAATGCTGGGTGTTGCTAGTCCAGTAGAAAATGATGGTGCTTTTGTTTCTTTGGCCTGTGCTTGAATTATTTGTTTAAAGGTAATTGGACTCCATTTTCCGAATGGAGGGAGAAATGGAAAGTTTGGTGCCATCTTAATCTAATTCATATCAATCAGTGAGACCTTGTTCAAATCCCTAGTGAAGTGATGGACACTGTTACTCAACTCAGGTTTTCTTGTGCGTGTTAAATTTTGTCAATGACTGTGACTTGGTTAATGACTATTATTCGTTTGAAAACTGACCTTGTGCTTCTGTGCAACTGCTTTTGGTACAATGATATTGAAATTAGGAGCTCCATTCTTTGTAGACTTTACTTTTGATGTGAAAGAGACGACAAGTACTAACAAAGTCTAACATCTCAGGTAAGTATTTGAGGTTCATTACATGGTACCAAGAATTTTATTTGAAGTTATCCTATGAAAAAGAAAAGTTGTTGGAAGTGGAGAAATTTGCTTTGATGCTTTCTAAATTTTGAAAAGAAACAAGTCTTTAATTATCAACTGACATATTTAGTGATATCAAGCAAAAGAGAGACAAAAAGAAGAAAATAATGGTAAATATAATAAATAATGTGACGTGATTGAATAAGAAAAATTATGAAAAATAAAGTTACCGTGTAAGTAATTGAATATCGTTACTATATAATAATTCATGACTTCTGGAGTCTTCATTGAAGAAAAACTAATTAGAGTTGTCAGATTATCAAATCTTAATTGGCGGGAATGATTTATATTTTCACATAAATCGAAATTAGCCATCTCTTTATTCGATTTTTTATGTTTCATATTTCTTTCATTTCTTAGACAATACCTGCACTAATGGCCGTGCGAAACTAAATAATTAGTTATATTATTTTATACAATATTACATTTATTTCTTTTTATTATGTAATACGAAAAATTATGATTAGTCATAAAAAAATATATTAAATGATATTTTCACCTTTCCAATGTCACATTTATTATGCTTGTAATAAATGATATATATCTTTATTATATTATTTAAAAATATCATACTAACTAAAATTTGAATAAAAATTTAAAAAATTAAAGTTTTGAAATATAAAAAATAAATAAATTTTATAAATAAAAATCAAATGAATTGAATACGATAAGAAAGGTAATATTTCTAAAAAAATATTTATTAAAAGCATAAGGAAATTGTATATCTATTTAAAAAAAAAGAAATTTAAATATTATTTTATTTAAAATATAGATAATACAGATGTTAATTTCAAAATTAGAGTAAATGCGATTTTTATTTAGTATTATTGAAATTTTCATGTGATCAATGTTTTGATTCAAACATCTATAGTAAACAATATTATTTCTTTCCCCTTTTTATCTGAACCCAATTACTTAGTAAGCACTTTAATATCAATATCAATATTTGAGTATATTTTTAATAAATTTTAATATATTTAGATTAAAATTTATTCAAAATACTTGACATAACAATGAAGTATAGAAATCCAGGGATAAAATATTATATATTTGTCAAATATATATTTAAAAAAATAAAATCATGTAAATTAATAATTTTTAATATATAATGTTTTTAGGTATTAAACTTTTTAGTAATTAATTTTTGTGTAATGATAATGTTTACAAACTTATTAATATGAAAAACAAACTTTTATTAAATTCAATACAAATATTGTGATATATGGACTATAACCTTCTAAGTTTTTAAAATGGGCCGAAGCCCAATCCTTTATGTGGGAAACTGATTACAAATTTCCACTTCCCTTATCTATCCGCGCGTGGAGAGTGAGCGAGCACACAGAGAGACAGACATGGCGTTAGAGCAGGCACTATCATCGTCCACCACCTCGAGAAACGTGCTCGTCTTCCCCAAAACGCTCGTTTCGAAACCCTATTTCACAGTGGCTTCTTCTCCCTCATGGAGAACGCGCCGCTCGAAAGGGTTGGGAAGCTTAAAGTGCTCCATGACAACCACGCCGTACCCTAAGCCCTCCGAGATTCCGTGGCAGAAGGAGCTCTGCAACTCCGTCAACCTCATCGGCATCGTCGCCGTACCCGTCGAAATCAAGCACCTTCCCTCTGGCAAGGTCGTCGCCTGGACCTGCCTCTCCGTCAAGAAAAGCACCACTCAAACTTGTTTGATAAACCTCACTTTCTGGGACGATCTCGCTCTTGTCGCTTCTCAGCATCTCCAGAAAGGTCACCAAATTCACGTTTCCGGTCGCCTCATAACCGACACTGTCGAAAGCGAGGAAGGCAGAACCAACACCTACTACAAGGTTTTTCTTAACCCCAATTGATTGAGTCTAGGGTTTAAGTAAAAGTTAGAGAAATGCTTGTTTAAAATTTATCTCTTTTAATCCAAAATACATAGTATTTTTAATTTGGTTACTCCTTAGGAGTTTAGACAGTAGGGGATGAAGTATCAATAACTAGATGATATATAAAGGCTAAATGTATAAACACTGTGCTTTGAAGTACTAAAATAGATAGTTTTTAAACATAATTCACCCTTGCCGAGATGTCATTGTTCATATTGATGCTTAGCATAGGATGAGTTTTAGTAAAGAAAAAGTACAAGGACTAAAATGTAATTTTGTATACTTAGGATTATGAGTAATCCAATCTTAAAAATGTGTGTTTGGTAAGCTAATTGAAATCATATAAGCTTGTTAAAACTTGTGAGTTTAGAAGTTGTACGTTATAAGCTAGGACGTGCTCATGGAATTGAAAATGTTAACTAACTTTAGTGAATGGACTAGCTGATAAATAGAAAGTGATGTAAGGGAACGTGTTGAGATATTTGAGGTAGAAAGAGATTTGAAATAAACCAGTGAAGATAAGATTGAAAATAAGCTTATTATGGTCTTTGTGAACTAGTCAAAATAACTTATTAGTAAATGTAAATTGTGGCACTTCTTAAGAAGAAGCAGTTATGACTTGATTTTGTTCATTTTGGATGTGGCCAGGTTGTTGCTCAACAGCTGAACTTTGTTGAGAGAAATCTCTCAAAGATGTCGTCGCCGGATCTAGAGTCTGATGGCAGTGGCAAGTGTTCTGTGGAATGTCATGTCATGTCATCTTGGCTCGGTTTTGTGTGTTTTTGCTAAATAATTTTGTTGTTGTTTCAGGTAGGAAAGTAAGCAGTGGTTCTGGTTCTGTGGTGGAATTATGGCAGGCGTTCTTTGCCAACCCAGGGGAGTGGTGGGACAATAGGACGACAAAGGTGAATTGTTGATTCAACTTGTGAATTTAGAAAAGTTGCATACTCGGTTGTTATGCTATCTTTCTTGTGTTGTGCTAAACCCTAAACCCGAAATCCGAACACAATGCATGCAGCTTGCATTATTTTCCGTCAACTATTTATGTTTATGGATCTTGATTGATCTCTGTTGAGGCAATAATTAGATTATTATTTAAATAAAATAATGTGATGTTTACTTCATATTCATTCAATGTTATTGCCGCCTCTGCCATTTTGTATAGCAATGAATGAGATTTTTGCCCTCAAGTTGCATCCTCCATGTTCTTTTTAAAGCCCTTGTGAATTTTCCATTCCTTATATCTTCAAATATTTTTGGAAAATTTGCAGAGGAACCCAAAAGCCCCTGATTTCAAACATAAAGATACAGGGGAAGCTCTATGGATCGAAGGCAGGTACACTCCGCAATGGGTCAACTCCCAACTGGAAATACTGGATGCAAGAATGGGGTCAAATGCTGGTCAAAACTCTAGGATACCTGTACATATGGTGGCTGCAGATGAAATCTTGTCGTTCTAAGACCTCATGCTAACTGTTGCCCACGTAATGTTCAATTTCAACACTGAAACTTCTTTGTACAGTTTTTGCATTTTGCCCGTAATTTTAAACTCTACGTGGCGGCACTGATAGTGTTTAGCCTGTCTTTGGGATCTATTTAGTTAGCAATCAATTAACTGTTTCGCATCATGAATTCCCTGTTCCTGTTCTCCAATTATAATTTATTTTGTGGTGGAGAATGCACTAATATGTTTGATTGATGGTAGATAACTAAATGAATTGGACTATCATGGGATAAAATGAATTGGAATATGATGGAACAAAAAATTATTTGGATATTTTGTATAAAAACGGAATAAATATTTCATTCCATTTTTGGAAAAGAGACTAAATGAGTTATATTTTTTTATTTGTTTTCTAGGAAGTTAATGATTGAAGTAAAGTTTATAATAATGAATTACCATTTTATAATTTTAAGTGTATGTTACGTAAAATGTGTCTCAAATTTGGAATGAAGAAAATTAAGGATACTTTAGGTTTGGTTTGATGTTTCCATTAACTGGTTATTTATTTTTATTAATTCTACTTTAATCAATCGCTTAACCCCTACACAAATATATTCCTTTGAGTAATGGATTAAAATGAATCACGATCCATTCTAATGTTTCATTTCTACATTCACTAATGGGGGAATGAAACCATGAAAGTTTTGTTTCACTTAATTTCTCTTGATTTTACTCTCTACCACCCATTCAATCATAATCTAAAAAGTATTCAGTCTTAATGAGCCATAACAAGGTCAAACATTGTGGACAAGCTTTAGCAGCATTCAACTACGGATATAAAGGCATCAGCAATGAAAAATTATGCTTCATCTTCAATTCAGTCTTCAAGCCTGGATTTGAAAAACAGCCGGCTCCAAATCATGTTGTGGTGTTTGGAAATAAGTCAGTACAACATGATTTGGTTCGACTTAATCAAATGAAAACCGGTTCATCTTGAAATTGAATCGAGTTTGAAAAGAACCATTTATTACAGCTCAAACTTACTAGTTTGAATCTCAGGTACCAATAAAAAATATATAGATTTAACATATCTTGTTATTATTATTATTATATAGTTTAATTAGAACGTTAATAATTATCTAATTCTGAGGCTGAAGCAAAGAGCTGTCTAGAGGAAATAATTTGTGAGAAAAGTTGTAAAGATGATTGAGAGGTTAAAATCATGATTTTCGGGTGGCAGAGGGTAAAATAGAAAGAATGAAGTGAAAGAAATTCGTGGTATATAAATTGTAGCTACATTGGAGTCTAGAAGGTATATTGAATCGACTGAAATTGAACGTTGGAGAGTAGCTATGCAGGAGGAGATGAAGATGAAAACGTATAGATGGACCAAGTCCTAAAGAAGATGATTGCTCTTACTGAATTTACAAAACTTTACTCAATTTTATAAACATCTACTCCTAAAGAAATTTTGTATTCAAGCCATATAAAGGAAGAGAAATACTATAATTTTAAAGAACTCGAAACTCAAGGGAGTGCAAATTCAATTGGAAAAAGAAAAAACTTTATGGAGATCACTACAATTTTCCTTCAAAAAGCATATAAAATGCTTTCTAAGGAAACCACAGTTGGTGCCAATGTACGAGAAGGGTTTCGTAAATTTTAGCATTTCTGTTGTTATCATCATTAATTGGCGAGAACCCTTTGCAATAATTATGAAGCAGAAGAAATTAAGAGGTGTATGAGAAGAGAAAGTGAGAAATTTCTAAGCATATATATTAGCTGATACATGAGAGTGTATTGGAATTGTAAAGGTAATGGAAGATTGTTGGAGGAAGATGGTTGATGAAATTAAATGAAGAGTGTAAGTGATGGAAGTGGCGAAAATGGCAGAATCCTAAAAGCAAGTTTATCAGATTCTAGCTAGCTCCTGCTAATACTGCACTAGGTAATTAGTTGCTAAAAACTATTGTCAGTCTGATATTACAATGGTGGTTTTTTTTTTTTTTGCTTTTTACGATTAAAATGGAAAGATTTTTGTTTTTTTTTTTCCAAATTTACTTATAAGTTTGAAAATGTAGTATTAACCTAAGTAATCTAAAGTTTAAGACTAAAGATTCAAACTTCCTATTTTCGAATTACAGGTAATGTGGCAAAATTAGCACACAATCAACCATTGATGAATCATATTACAGAAGTAACAATTTACTTTTATCAAAACAATATGAAAATATGTAATCAATTAACTCAAACAAAAATCAATATGCAAGTGAAAAGAAAAAGTATATTAGTACAATTTTTTCTAATTCTTCAAAATGGTCACCAATCATGACTCAAAATAAATAAATTAAAATTTAATAAAAAAAATTTAAGAATCTCGTCACCGGAAAAATTGTTATTATTCACAAATTTTTTAGAAATAAACTATAGCTCTAATTTCAAATTCGACCATAAAAAATAATATACTGTGAGTGATAAAACTCCAATAAAAATTTTAAAGCAATTGAAGAATATTTAAGTGTTGAATTTCCAAAACAATCGATAATAGAAACTTTCTGTAGACAACAGCTCTTTACAAAATTCCTGACGCTTCTACAGACCTCCAGTAGACAATCCCACCATCCAAATTGAAGAAATATGAGTGAGGAATCTTCAATAAAAATTGCAGCTCAATTAGACAAGGTTTCACCGTTGGATCTTCAAAATAACCAACACAGGTTGCTAGAGGAAGTAGCTGTGAATTGTGTTTGCCCCTCTCTCTCTTATTTAAAGCGACTGCTCTCACACACTTCTCCACACATACCAATGTTCTCACAGTTGTGAACACAGTTTCACACATTTAGGATTAGTTTTTTACCTTAATTATAATGTAAATGTATTATACTAGGTCTGTCAAGTGTCATAGACACACACAAAAATAATGGGTTTGCACTTCACAGGAGAGAACCAACCCAACAAATGATAGAAGTTTCAAGCAAGCGTGTCCCGTTTAAGTGTGTAAACGGCGATACAAGTGAGGGTCGTTTGTAAATGAGGTACTATTTGAAAATATTTCTGCTCGAGGGGGAGTGTATTAATGTGCTCATTCTTATTTATCTCCCCGATATTTCTACACTCAGATTTTCTCAAAAAATAGTGTCAAAGTCGATAATTTGTAACAGTGACCGACTCAGACAAGTAAAATTTGAAGGTGATGTCATTATCAAGTAAAATTTGAAGGTGATGTCATTATCTTATGTAGGTTTGACTCATTTCTCATTGTCGTGAGATCTTTATAATATTTTTCTTCTCAATTTCCTAGTTGTTTTTACTTTTACATATTCATAATATTTTATTGGAACAAATATATAGTTACTTTTCATGTAAAATGAAATGTTGATTTATAACCATAAGAAGATTAAAATGATTGATAATTCTGGCCGCAAAAACATATGAAAATAATTCTTTGTGAGTGGTTTTCAAGCTCAATTAGTTCACAAAGCACAAGTTTAATTTTAAGTTTCAAGTGATTAACATGCGAGCTTTTGTGGCATTTTCTTTTTAACTTTTCTATTGTTGAAACTCGAATAACTTTCAAGTACAACTTCATATATGAATTTTGCTTTTATGATAAAATAATCATTTATGCAGTGGAATTAAATTTTCGGGATTGAAATATTTATGTATAAAGACGATTTCATTTCAGTTGATTTTGGACACAGTTTTGTAAATTTATACATAAGAAAATAATAATTTATATTATGGAACATGCACTGGTAACTATTTATTGAAACATCATAATATTAGTATGATATATATATATATATATATATTTCGCAATTTTCATTACTGGCTAATAGTAAAACTCCTGTTAAAGAAAATTGTATCTACTCACTACTAATGTTTTCTGCCAGTGAGTAGACGACATTTGATTATTTTGCAGTGTATTAAATGTTTATGATAAGTTGTGTGAATAGTGAAGTAGAAGCTCTGAAATTGAGTGCACATCATGATTCCCTGAAAACAAAGTATATGAATCCAGCTATAGTGAAAGGGGTCAATGTAGTTTGTGTTTGGAAAGGTTACCCTACAAACAGGTTCCCCATATAATTACTTCAGAAATTAAGTTTTGCGTAGCTATCTTCATTTTCAAGAACAATATATTCATCTCATCTCATCATGGTTCAGCAACCTTTTGCATTGTCATGATAATAATAATAACAACAATTATTATTATTATATTTTAAGCTTTTTTACGCATTAAAACCCTTGTATGGATAATCGTTTATGTTTATTATAGAACTCTAACTTTATTCATACTTAAAATTCTTCAAAATATATTGATAAACTGAATTTGAGAAATATCAAATCTTACAAAACTTAAAATACTGTAAATGAACTTAAAATTATTGGTTGAAAGTTTACAAGGAAGTTTTTAAACTAATATAAGCGGACAAGGCATGAATTACTATTTCGTTCTTCTAAAATAAAGGACCTAAAGTGGAATTAAAAAATGGATATATTTTATACTTGCTTTGCTTATATTTTAAATGAATTAATATATGCAAAGTATTTTAATTTTAATGAAGAAGGGTAATTACAGTGGTGCTTTTTCTCTTCAAACCGTCTTTGACTTTACAAGAATTGAATTCAGAATCATCCTTCTTAGCTGGTGCGTTAATTTCTATTTTGTATAAGATTAAAACATCCCTTTTATGCTTTTATTTAATATATTTTTTATTTTAATAAAAAAATCTAATTACCGTATTTATCAACTATTTAAGTGGGTAGTCAAACTAGCAAAACATGCATCACGTAAAATTTGCCCTAATATTGACAATTAAAATCGAGAAGAAAGATAAATTAGATCAAACCAAATGCAAAAGTAGAAGTAATTTCACCTTCTTGATCTCTTCGTATGTATAATAATTGTGTATACGTAAACAAACACAAGGAAAAATTATATATGTATTTATATATCCTCTATACAATTAAATATAGCATTTGCTTTGCTTTTATTATCTTCTCATTTAATTTTTCCACTCCAGTTATATATGGCTATGAGAATTTGGAACAGTATACTTTAATTAAGCAGGTGTAAAGTCACAGTTTTGAAATAAATAAAGCAAATTTGTGTATGTGCATATATATATCTCCTTTGAATCTGCCAAATATGACCATTTACAGAGGCCATTGCATGCTTGCATCATCCAAACAGAAGAAGTTCCCTTGGATGAACTCACTTTATCTTGCTTTACTCCATCTTTTGCCTATGGATGTGCATGCTCCTCATTTGTTTTTTGGGTCAAAAACAACCCAACCCCTTTGCTTCCGATCCCTTCATAATTCTCAGCCTCTTGCAGGATGACACGAACATGCTGCAATAATAGCAAAAACATATAAGATGTAAACAGACAACAAATAGTTATTACTTCAAAGAACAGATTCAGGAGAAGAAACTTACTGCCATGGAACGTCTCCAACCAGCATCCAGTCACCATCTTTGTCTTCGTAAGTTGGAGCATATTCAGATCCATTGTACCCTTCCCTTTCTGAATATTCTCCTGGATCACAAGCACCACAATTTTATTCCTCTTTTCTATATATACATAAGCTTAACTAGTCAAAAAAGGAAGATATTGTTAGGGTTCTTACCAAATATGCACTTGAACATATTTGCCAAGGCCTTGAGAAGTTCAGGGTAGCTCTTGTAAACCTTGAGATCAATCTTCCTCAAATAAGGTGCACCCGCCATGCTAACTTTCACGTACATCCCATTCCCTTCGGTTTGTTCTTCTTTCTTTTGCTGTAGACTGTTCTTCCTGTAAGATCGAATCGGTGGCCATCCCACTACTTGTGCCCTACATCCCAATATTTTCATTATTCATTGATCTAAACATACATACATACATACAAAAAACTATATATATAGTACATGACTTACTTTGCAGGTGGCACAACGTTGTCTTGGTGATCACTTGTGACATCAGAACCATTGCTTATGCACTCTTCCTCACTTGCTTCTGGTGAAGATCTTTTGTTGCTTCTAGCAACAGCACGTTTCTCAGGCTCATCGCTACCGGGCAACCCCAGTCTCAGCTCTGTGGCCTCCAGATTAAGCTCTTTTTCATAGCTTCCCAATGAATTCTCCATTTCTTGATGCATAAGCTATAGCTGCTTACAATATAAGATCACTAGAACAATTCCAAAGAAAAATCAAACTCTGTTGAATCTGGCTTTGAAAGAGGGAGAGAGAGAAAGATGAGAAAAATGAGATGGAAATTGTGGTGCAAGGGTAGTGGGTGTGGATGATTAATTTTATAGCACCATTAGTGTGGGACAATATCTAGGTGACTTATTCTCATATGGTGCATGAATTTTTCACACAATGATGAAGTGGGAAGCTACCCTCGGGTGTTGACACGCGCTTCTGACCGACCAATGGGAAGAGGGGAGAGTGGGGCCCGTAGCACACGGTTGAAGGAGCGCGTGAGGTGGGGTTGGAAAGGAGAGATATGATTGGCGGTGACAGGAGGGACATGAAAGAACAGGTGTGTGAGGGTGAGAGGGGGACAAGGGGGGAACATGCAGGGCCAGTGGTACTCTACAGCGGGGACCACGGTGCGGCTGTCGTGATTGGGACAATGGGATGCGAGGAGCGAATCCTGGAGCGTTGGATCACGATGGTTTGTACATGTGATAATGATAAAGGTCCCACGTGGGTGTCCTTCATTGGACGGTCATAACCATGTGACTGCATAAATAATAGTAGTAGGGTAGAAAAGAAAACCCCGATGGAATTATGTCACGGGATTCAATTCAAATCCCGTGGGCACTGGGTGCATTGCACCTCATCACTCACCCACCTCTTTAATTTATACCTTCTTAGCTTCTAAGTAACAACTTAATCATACCCTTTACCATTTCCTCTTCATTTTCACCTTATTCCCCCACTTCTCAAAGATGTGGGACGTGTTCTCATTTAGCTTTTCCTTTTTTTGGTAGTTGTTCTCATTTAACTTTTTTTTAACCTTTTAATTCAGTTAATGCTAAACAAAAAGTTGTTATTAAAAAATCAAGACAACTTTTTGATATTTAAACAAACTTTTTTTCTTTTAAGTTGAAATGTCATCTTTTGAATTGTTTGTAACTGATACGAGGATGTTTGTGAAGTCTTGGTGAGCCTAAACTTATTTGGGAATTTGAAAAGTGAATAAGATTATAAATGTGTGTTAAGTTTTTTATCTATTTATATCATTTTATGACATTATTGACTCTTGACTCGATAAACCTTGAAGCCATAAAAGTGTTTTAAGAAAAAAAATTATTTTTTTAACTGATAACATGTTATAATATATCACAAATTAGTCTTTGTCTAAAAAACTTTGAAGTTATCTAGAATCTAGAATATTTTGAAACTAGCATTCTTAGTTCCAAGAGTTTTGAATTGACAAAAGATTATGTAATCATGATTGTCATATGATTTAACAGTTTGGATAGATGTTTAGAATAATTAGAAATGTAAATTCTTTTATAAATAAAAGTGAGGTAGAGTGGTGAGAAAGCACACTTGTAGTTTTAGTCTAAATAATCATGTAAGTTTTTATCAATGAAGCTACAAGCATTTGCAGTTGTTTGAGTGACTTAGTCAACATGTCTTTTGTTTCAAGTAACAAAACAAAAATTTATTTTTCAAAAAAGTTTTTATGTGTACGTGTGGGATTGGATAAGGCCACAATGATGAATGGACATGAATCGGGGAGTGACTATGTTAGGATAGACACTTCTAATAGATTCCAATGCTCAAAGTCTTAACCACGAGGACATAAGAGAATATGTGTAGAGTTTGAAGAAGGAAGAGGTGAACAATTAAGTCTAGAATGACTTGTCATTAAAAATTGATTTTGAATGGATCAAAGAAATTACTTTTCAAGGTACAACTAGATCAAGATTTTGTACTCCTTCATTAACAATGTTTAAATGAGTGTGACAATCTCATGGTATCTAACGAACTGTAGGTAATGTGTACGACAATGTCGGAAAGATTTATTATATAAATTGTCGTGAAGATTTACTAGATAAATTTTCTTTTTACTGTTTGATAATTGATAACATCTTTGATTTTTCTAAGATGTCTTTACCATGAGGTGTTGCATGTCTTGAATGTCATACAAACACAATTACATCCACACAAATGAGTATTGTCCTAAATTTTTTAAATTATTTGCATGGCTTTACATATGACGTCCCAAATACTCTTCATTTTTATAGTAAGATATTTAGGAATTTGGTTGGATGCTAACCTTTAATTAGTCAGTTGGGAACATCTTTATTGGTATCATTGGTAGCATATACCTGGTCCTATAAAAATTTCAATATATACTTTTTCAATATATTGGTTAAGCCATTAGGATATATATCACTTATCACAAAAACTTTCCACCTAAAAAAATTCTCTTAATCTTTCTTTTATCTCATTAGCATGTTAACCTTGATAGATTGCTTTAATTAAACTATTAAATTTTAATATAATTTTAATTTAATTGAATTCATCTCATTAATACAAAAATAATGATAACTTTGGACCTAAAAACTACTTTAGTGTATGTTTAGATCTACAATTTCATTATATCTAAAGAATTGAGGGTTAAAGTTGTTATTTTGTGTAAATATAGAATGAATTGTATTGATTTAGAGAGAAAGATATATGAGATTCATGCTAAGACAAATCCCCTCCAATTTGAGAAGAAATGGACTCAAATATACATGGAAAAGGAACCATGTCCTTGATATCACTTGGTTCTTATTTTATTGCTCTAAATACTTTTATGCAATATTATCTTGCTTTATTTAATATAAAATAATAATAATAATCATAAATCAACAAATGTTTCAATGTAATAAATTATTTCGAATAATCTAAAAACATAAAGATGATAATGCTAAAAAAAATAATAATGATAACTGTTTAAAAAAATATTTTTGTAAAACATTTGAATAATATTGCATAAATAATACTGATAATTATTAAATTCCATGTTACAACTAAATAATATCTATAAATTTTATGAAACATTTCTTTAACTGAATCAATCAATTTACAAAATTTTAAGATTAAAACTATTTAAGGACATTGTAGATTTAAACAATTCGAGAAAGTACGGGTCATTCGAGGTCATAATTATGGCTAAATGCATAATAAGTCCGCTGAGAATAATCGATTATAAATTAATATGACTTTTTAACTTCTTGGTGACTTTTTCTTATTCTATTTATTTTTCACTCTAATTCAAAAGTAACATCTTCATAATGACTTTATAAGTCTACTCCTTATTCTATTTTTTTTTCTACTACCATCCAATTGCAAAAGGAAAAATCAAATTATTGCGAAGTCTCTTCTAAAAATTTTAGAAAATTGATTTGTATACTTTAATTTGTTTTAAATTGGTATGTGAAAAATATTGTACATCATTTACAATTAATTATTTAAATAAATTAAATTTAAAAAAATTAAATTTAAATTTTTAAATAATATTTTATTTTTCTAAAAGAATTACTTTATATTTAAACATCTTTCTATTTTAATTCACAATCATTCTTATTAAATAACCATTAAGGATTTTTTGGTAATTCATTATATTACACAATTAATTTAATTTTTT
>Ga0099825_1002199_pt1 | contig 25841 bp, 13 predicted proteins | sample SiratroredBW_FD_76838 | JGI IMG/M metagenome (GOLD analysis project Ga0099825, IMG submission 76838) | Root nodule microbial communities of legume samples collected from California, USA - Siratro red BW | ecosystem: Host-associated > Plants > Roots > Nodule | place: USA: California | collected... | reverse complement strand
TGATATGCAGTTTATGTATTTGCATATCTATTTCTGGATAATGGAGATTTGTAATCGAAAACCTATGGATAATGGAGATTTGTAATCGAAAACCTATATGTGTTATATGGTTGTGAATGTTATGTATTATTCAGATTAATTCTGAGGTTGATATTATAATAGGGTTGTTACAACTATTAAGTATTAAACAATTATTTAACTGACATGTTATTTTAAACGCATTATCAATTATAAAATAATTGTTATTAAAAGTTTAAATTTGTGTGAAATAAATTTTCATTTATTGAATCTCTTTTTTTGTTTTATAATTTAATTAATTTTAATAAATAATAATTACGTTAAATATGCATGGAAGGATATATTTTAAATTATTACAAAAGTATAGCTTTAATGCTTCTCACATAAAAAGTAACGCTCCTTTACTTAATTTATATTTTATTTAATTAGGGAAACAAATAAAAATATATATACTATTTAGTCTTAGTTAATTTAAAATGTTTTCTTTTAAAAAAGATAAATTTTAATAAGTCCACTTCCATTTTGACATTTCAGATAAATATGAGTTAATTTATAATTTATAATTGTCAAACCTTTCAATATAAATATTTTAATTAAATAAAATTATCTAATCTAATAAGTTGATTAATATTTTATTAAGAGTGTACTACCACGTTGATGTTATGTTTGTATTTATGAATATAGTCTTGTTCAGCATGCAAAGAAGCATAAAAATGAAGATCGAAAGACACAAATATAATAAGACAAGTGGATTGCTTCAGTAAAATAAAGTTAAAATGAGTGAAAGTTTCAAACTGAACCACTCTTTTAAATTTCTTATTTGAAATTGTAAAATAAAAAGAAAACCTCACATTAAAGTTTTCTCAAAAATTGTCCTCATTGGATCTTTTATATTATTGAAAAAAACACTGCACGTGTGGGTTATGTTAACGTTTTTAAGCTACATAATTTATTATGTAATACTTATAATTAATCATACTAATTATGGAAATGAAAAATACTTTTTCTTTTCTATGTATTATAAACCCACAGTTGGTGATGTATAATATATCCTACGTGGATTAGTCAAATCAAATATAAAAATGTATTAAATAAGATATAATCGATAATGGCTAACCATAACCATGCAAATCCAACAAAATCTTTTTGTAAGAGATAATATAAGTATTTGATATTTAATTTAGATATAAAGGCAATATTATAATTACATTAAAGCAACTAACTTTTTGAATCATTGACACTTTAAATTCGTTTATTCATCTTTCCACTTCCATTCAAACAATATTAATTCGATTTTAAAGATTTTCGCTGACCAACTTAAAAAAAATAAAGATATAAAATATTAAAAATACTATACACTAAAAACGAAAACACTGTATATAATAAAATTCACTCACGTTTCAGCAATTATTTTTGGACAAAAAGTTACAAATAATCGATTATTTCTTTAATATAGTTATAATTATATTTTTATTAAAAATATAATAAATAATTAAAAAATGAATATTCAAATAATAAATAAAATAAAATAATTTATTTATTTTTTAAAAATATAATTTTTATTATTAATTAAAATTTATAAAAAAAATTATTTTTATTTAAAATCTATTATAACTTTAATTTATATTTTAAAATAAATTTTATATCAAATTATTTTAAAAAATTAATTTTACAAACTATTTTTTAAATATATATAATTTTTTTATTACATCAATAAAATGAATTACAATTTCTTTTTTGTTTTTTTACTTTTTATTCTTGTTTTTTTCTCTCCATCCAAGCAATCCTACCAGATTAAAACAAATATCAATGTGTGAACAAGAAAATGAAATGCAAGCAATTACGTCAGCAACGTTGGACGAGATCAGTGGTGAAAAATCCTTGAGGTAAAAAACAGGTTCATTGAACCTGGACACACCTGATTCCATTCTATTTATACCCCAACCTCGCCACGCCACACCACTCAACACCACAACATAACCCATCATAGCTATCTTCCGATAGTTACTACCAAATATACACACATTTTTTCTTCATTCTTAGAAAGCGAAGCGTTATTACATGGCGCTAACTATGATGGCGGCGATCGGCATCGGCACCGGCAAGCAAGAGAGGAAGATGCCTCCAGCGCCGGCAGAGAACGAGTTGAAGAAGCGGAACGAGGAGCTCGAAAAGGAGCTCAGGGAAAGCAAGGATCGAGAGGAGCAGATGAAGCGCGAGCTTCAGAGCGCGTGGCAGAGGCTGCGCGTGGCGGAGGAGGCCGAGGAGAGGCTCTGCTCGCAGCTCGGGGAGCTCGAAGCGGAGGCAGTTTACCAGGCACGTGACTACCACGCGCAAATCGTCTCCCTCATGGAACAGCTCTCACGCGCGCAGAGCCTCCTTCTGAAGACCGGCGCCTCCTCCATTCCGCTTCCTTCCTCCTCCGCGTAATCATAGATAAAAATGTACTTAATAATAGGTTTTGGCGTTTGCATATCAGAGTCATTGTGGCTATTAGATGTATATGATGACGACGAAGATCCATATCGGCGTGGATCGTGTTGTTGTAAAATTTTGTGGATGATTGAGAATAGTTTGATTGGTGTTAGCCTCTTGAAACCTAATAATTAGCGTTCATTGGTTTCTCCGTTCTGTGAACAGTCTCGTTTATGTCAACGTCATTGTTCCATTTTTTTACTTTGGAATTGTTTGGATCTCAATTTCCATTGCAGGATTCGGGACGCTACTTCTTAGATGGATGTTTCAACACGAAACTCTTTGAAAATGAAGCCATGGTTATAATTTCAACGTGTGAAATATTCTTTTTGGATTACAAACAAACACGACCTCTTGAAATCAAAGCCAAATTTATGCCATTCCAGGATAATTAATTCGGTTTGCACGTTCTCTTTTGATTTGAGTTTGAGAGGATCGGGAGATTGATTGCGGAACAGTAAACAAAAATTCCTCTGAATGTCTCCTCCTGTGAGAGTGCGAATGCTAACTGTCTCGGAGTGGCAAATAATTATGAGTTAACACGTGGCAAAAGATTCTCCTTCCCTTGTAATGGCAAAACAAAACAAAAAAAGAAAAAAAAATTATAAGAAGAATAATGATATTTTAATATCTTTATGTGTTATTTAACACTTTATTTGTATAAAAAATTAATATTTTATTATGAAGTATTTATTAGTTTTTCTTTTTTTTTCTCTTCTTTTTCTTATCTTTTTATTTTTATTTAATGAAAATTTATTATTCTTATCTTTTTCTCTTTTTTTCATTTTTATTTTATTTTATTTTTTGAAAAGTAATATTCACATTACATTAATTATAATATTATCTTCTTATTTTTTTATTTTTATCAATCAGAATTTTATTTTTAACAATATATATAATGATTAGTTAATTATTTTTTATTTTTAAAATATTATTATTTCCTTTTTAAATAATCTTATATAATTTTTTATATTTATAAATATATTTTGTTCACAATATCAATATTAATCTTATTATTTTATTTATTGTAATTATTATTATTTTTATTTTATTTAGTCATAATATTTTTCTTTTAAAATCACTTTGATTTCTAACGTTGAAATCTTGTATAAAAATATTTTTAAAATGAAAATTTAATAATATGAATTAAAACTTAATTTTATCCTAAGATAAAAATAAAATAGTTAATATATTTATTTCAAAATATGACAATATAATGACAAACAATACATGTGAAAGTTAAAGGTAAATAATGAAAGTAAACCACAGAAGAAAAAAAAAACAAGAATATTATAGTTAATGAAAAGAAGAAGATTAAGAATAGATTTGTTTTTATTTTTTTAATTGATATATTTTTGAAATTACAATTAACCTTGTGAAATAAGATGATAAAAAATTAAAATGAATTGGATTAAATTATTTTTAATGTAAAAAATATAGAAACTGAATCAACTAACTAGATATTTTTTTAGTAGGTTGATAATGATTTTATCTAATCCAAACCGTGAACATCCTTACTTTTGTGTTTTAATAATTTTATATTTAAAAAATAAAATTATTTTTAAGATGAATAAAAAATATTTTAAATAACATTTTCTCTCCTTAATTTCATCATAAATATTGAATCAAATAAGGAGATAAAAATATATTTTTTCTCATTTACTTCAATTAAACATTAAGTAAACATATTTTCATCGATAAAAAATAAAAAAGAAGAATAAATAAAAAACAATATAACATGTATAATATATTTTTTATTATTTTTTTATAAAGTAAACAATTTTTATTCATTTAATTATTTTACGTCAATAATATAATTATGAATAGATAGATTATATTGAGTATGTGTAGATTGAAGGGAGATTAATTATATTATTACTATCTTGGAAAAAAGGAAAGGAAAGTATTATGAATGAAAAAAACATATATAATTATTATAATCAATTATTTGATGAATTATGTATAAATCAGTTTATTTTTTTTATATATAATATATATTGTTACAATAAATATACATTAATGCTAATAATTGTTTCTTGTTTATAATTTATACCTTCTTTACAGTTTTCTAATTATTTTAGTGTGATTAAATTAATAAGGAATGTTTTGTAATTTCCAAAGTCAAGGGTATTTTGTAATTTCTACTTTATTTACGAGGACTATTTCGTAATTTTCAATTTAATTGCTTCAAATCTCTTCCAACAAGCGAAAATCAAATCCTGCAAATCTCTCCTGATCCATTCTCCCAAATCAGGTCAACCAAATAACCTTCATCTACTCAAAACCATATTCTTGAACAACAAATCTTCTCAAATCAGTCTAACTAAATATAACCTAAGAATGTTAAATAAATATATTGACATGTAAGAATATCAAAATATTTTTTTAAAATATTATTATTCTTATTAAAAATTAAAGTCATCTCAGATTGAAGAGAAAGTTATTTTACAATATATCTTATATTTACCATACAAATATGTTTATTTTTATAATTCAGAGTTTTATTAAATTTATGATGTATCGTCATATTCTAATAAAAGACGTAGTAATAATATTTTACTTATAGATTTTAAATTTTTATAATAAACTCTTATATAAATTAATTTAATCCATGATTTTTTGGTTTCATTATATATAAGTATTGATTATTATTTATAAATTTTTGGAAGTTCCCTACCATGTGAGAGAGAAGGGTAAGAAAGAGGAGGTGTAATGAATGGGGCTAAATGAGGAAGAAGAAAGAAGGTATTGAAATTTGTTGTGTATCCAATCGTGACCACTGAAAGCTATCATCCAAAAAAACGTGAAAAACTATAGCTATCAATCAACCAATCATGTCCTCGTGAAAGGTTCTCCTTCCCCTTAACTCTTTTTCTTTATTGGATTAGACTTTTAAAATTACATTATTTTATAAACAATTCAAATATTTTTATTTCGTTTTATAATATTTGTTTACTTTAATTTGAAGACGAAGTCATTTTCATTTTAACAGACGTACGTGCTTTATAGAAAAAAACGCATCAATCATAATTTTTTTTAAGATAGTATTATAAAATTAATAAATTTATCATGTACGCTAGGTTTTATACAAGCTTTATTTATTTTTTTTTTATTATTATAACATATTTGATATCTTATTAACAAATACGTAATTATAATACATAAAATGATCTTAGTTTATATAAGAAAGTCAATGTGTTCAATTTTTTTTCCTTCTGTAACCACTTTATAAAATTATCTAATAAAATAAGACATAGCAACCAATTACTTTCTCACTAAGATTGGTCTAAAGTCAGCCTCACAAATATATGAAAGCATCGAATCTCTTCTTTTGGAGTAAAATTCCTCCATTGTAGAACAGTACACAAGAATATGGACCAAGACTTCAGAAAAGTCTTGTTTGATCTAGACCATCCATAACAGTTGGCGTGAAAATCTGTTATAGAATTTTCCTTCACACACACAACCCTTAATCTATAAGATAATTAAATAAGGATTTTTCTATCGAAATTCATTGAAAATTACAGTAAGTTATATTAATATTGTTTTTTTATGAATTAAATTTTTAACTAATTTCTTAAGGAATGTCTTAAGTGTACTTATAACTATTTATTTGTGATTAAAGAAAACCTCATACCCTACTTTCGAATATAAAAGTCAACTAGATCAACCAATTAGATTTTTCATATTTTTCATCATTTTATTGGAAAAGAAAAGAGTGGACCCATTTTCGTTTAATTTGCATCTTTGGACAGTATTTTGCCTGTACCTGAAACATTCCAAATTTACGGGTCAGTCTGGACTTTTCGTTGGAAAATATGAATAGTTATGAAAAAATAAATAATCTTTAAGTTAAATAAATATGTGAAGACACTTCAATTTTTAATGAGCCATGAAATAAAAATTAATATTAAATATCTTAAATACAACTTAAGATTTCATATCTTAAATAAAATTTGAGATTACAAAATAAAAAGTTATCTCTTAACTTTTAAAAATTAAATATAAATAAAAAAATAAATATAAAGGACATAAAATATTTGATTAAAATTTAAAATAAAAATGTAATGGTAAGGTCATAAAATAAAAATGTATGTATTATAACTCTAAGTATTTAAAAAAAATAACTAAAAAAATACTTGTAATTTTGTGTTTTCATTACGTGTGTTATCCAGTCTCCTATAAAATATGATTAGAGTAAAAACATAAGATAATCCTATAAAAAGGAGTTGACATAAATAAAAATATATCAATCAGAGATTATAGTGAAACATATTCACTACTGCAAGCAATGTAGAGAATTATGTTGAATGGGTGGGAATTTAAAAAATAGAAACTTAAAACGTATAGTTTACGTTTTTCTTGGGTGTTGTGTTGTGTTTGTCGTCCTACTTGGACCCACTTGGACCATCCTACTCTTGCCGCTCTCACCGTTACATGCTTCATTTTCTTTTTTATTTTCTAAAAAAAATTATATAAATGTGTGGATTGCTTTTTGGATTATCTTTTTTTTATATTTGGATTGCTGTAATATTGATTTTTTTTTAAATACATATTATTAGTATTGGGTAAGATGGCGTCCAACATGTACAGGAGGTAAACCATATAGATCTGGAGAATAAGTAATTAATTATGTTATTCGCCTTATATAGAAAAATATATTTGATGGATATTTACATGTAAATATCTAACTACGTGTATTAGTTAATTAATAATGTTTTAATAGAAATATTATTATTATTATTATTATTATTATAAATTATGACATCTCACTTAGACTAATAATAATCTATAAAAAAAATTATTTTAATAAAACAAAACAAGTTAAAATTTATTATAAAAAAAATCAACCTAATATAATCAAGAAAAATATAAACTCAACTCAATCATATTATTCACGTTTAAATGAGCTAATTTATCAGTATAATTATTATTCTCTTTAAATATATAAATCATTTTAAAATTCATAATAATATAAATCTACATACACATTATTTTTACTTATAAGTTAAAAGAAAAATTAATAAAGTAAAAAATAAACACACTCCACCCAAAACTTTTTTTAATTCTTTGAACATATTTACTAACAAAAATAACAAACATTAATTCAATAAAAAAAAACATGTTGAATATTTAATAAAATATAAAAATTATTCACATATTTCTCTTGTCATTAAAAGTACGTTCACAAGCTAAAATTCCACCAACATTTCATCATGTTGACTTTAATCTACCAAACTTAATAAAAAATAAAAACTTTATATATGATGCAAAATATCTACAACTCTAGCGCTAATATATAATTTAATTTAAATATACAGTCGATTTTATTATTTTAGTACTAATAGATAAAAAATTACAAATATAAATTGTTAAGTAATTATTAAAAAATTAATATCTTATTATACATGACAATTTATAATTAGATATATACATGTAAATGTATTTTAATAAAAATGATGTATTGTATTTATTATTTCATTTTCCAATTCCTTTTAACTTTTATTAACAATATTATGTTTTTTTATTCTCACGTAAATAATTATGTTTACAGCATGATGAAATATTACACATGATATTTTCAAAGAGTGAAGAAAAGAAAGGAAGTACAAAGGTAAAGTTTGAATGTGGGATGAGTAAAGAAATTAAAAAAAAAAATAGCACAAGCTTCATGAAAATATTTTCCATGCAAAGAAGAGAAAAAATGTAAAATATTTAACCGAAAATCAATAAATATTTGAATATATTGTCTGATTTCAAGCACATAATTATAGTAATAGGATCTTTGAATTGTGAAGGATTTTGTTTTATTTATTTTTCTCTTTATAGTTTGGTTTTTTTATAGTAATAATAACAATATTACATAACTAATAATAATAATAATACATAAATAAATAACAACTAATCCAAAATAGATATTCTAAAAATACTTTCATTTCTATTTTCTTTTTCTTTTTCATTTATTTAGCCAAATCACTTCCTTCTCAACCCATTTATTATTCCTTTTTTTTTTCTCTCTAACTAACAAACATATCCTTATTTTATTTGATAAAATTTTTTTTTTTCCTATAATCCTTTGCTTCAATGAAGAACAGTATAGTAAAGCAACTTGGTGAGATGCTGCTTTCAAAGCTTGGCCATTGGAGCAATCCAAAAGTCACATCTCCATGACTTAAATGAGTGGTGAAAGAGACACATCAATGCCACCTCCAAGCATTTGGCAACCACACAAAAGCACACTTGCAAGTCCAAATAATTTATGAAAATAAATAACCAAATTATTTCCTAAATATATATTTCTCCATAGTTTATCCTTGAATAAAAAATAAAATTAGTCTTAAAAATAGAAAAATTGCTAAAATAAATTTACCTTATTGGTTTGAGAAAGTTAACATTAATTTTGTATATGTAATAAAATTTTCTTTTTCTTAGAATTCCAAGACTTCCACTTGCCACTGCTCCTACTACACTCAGGGAGCCAACAACTTCATTTTATAAAAACAAATAACAATTAAATCAACAAATTCTTTGTGAAGTTTCTTCGTATTTACACTCCTGCATTTTTTTTAACTTTTTTTTTCTATAAAAAAAAATTGTGTGATTTTTTAAGAACAATTAAAAGAGTTCATAGATGCGTAAAAGTATTTGTATAGTATTTTTCATATAACTTAGAAAATTCAGTGTAAAAGTAAAATAAAATGAAATGAAAGAATGTCAAATAAAATTCAACAAAGTTCGTGTAAATTATTTAAAGAAAATCCATAATTAGACCCAAATTCCCGCTTAATCACTGGCTGAAAAAAAGTTATATAAGAATAGTCTGCTTATAAGATAATTTAAGAAAAGTTTTTTATGTTAAAATTAGTTTGCGTATAAATTAATTTGTAGTATGAAATACTTTCTTTAAAAAATTATTTTTGAACTTGTGAATAAATTAATTTTAATTTATAGAAAAACTCTTTTGTTTTCTTCTAATATACCTTATAAAAAAACAACAATTAAATTTTATGTGTAAACTAATTAGCTAATTTAATTTTAATTCGATTGCTTAAATCTCCTCCTCAAACTACTCTATCCATTGTTTTCTTTTGGATAATTGATTGTTTGTTTTTACATTTGATATGTACTTTTGTTCTAATCAATCTATTTCTTAATTATATGCTTCTCTTATCACTTTATCATGGAACACGAACTTATATATATTTTTGTAAGTATAACGTTTTTTTTTTTTTACTTCATTTATCTTTTTCTTTAGTTTATTGTTTCTCAATTTTTTTTACGATTAGATCTCATATTTATATACACAATACAAAATATATCAATATGTAGCAAGTAACAATTTTTTAGGAAGTTTCTTTCGGATATTTGGATTTTTTTCTTTAGGCATTCTTTATGTATAGTTTTGAATATGCATGTGAGATTTGAGGATGATAGATATATCTTAATTATTTTAGATTTGTAGTAGTATATTATGTTGATGAATCATAATTTTTGAGAGTGAGGAAGAATTTTTCTAAGATTTGGGAGAAATCCTTAAAGAACGTAAAAATTAAGGTAAAATAAATTATTCTTAAATTTAATTTAGATAGAATTGTTGATCATGTATTTGGGAGTATGTGAGTTGATGAGTTGTATTTATGTTCTCTTTGACTTAACACTTTAAACAAGGTGTGATATTTTCCATTTGAACCATATTAGCTATAATAAAGTGCAATCTAAGTCTTATATGTTTAACTTAATTGGTGCATTTTAAACTTGTTAACATAATTGAATTGAGTAGTTTAGAATTTCAACTGGTTTTGGGAAGATTTTTGCAAAAATTCAGACTTTCCACAATTATTTAAGAGATGAGATTTCGTCAATAAACCATGATTCCTTCCAAACTCGATCTATTTGGATTATAGTGTACTCAATAGATTAGATAATTTCACTCTATAGATAATTACCTAATTAAATTCGTTGGAAGAATTTTATTGTACTAAGCTAATTTGCTAAGTTCTACTTGCTATACTTGAACATTGAAACTTTATAGGATAATTCTAATTGGATTAATTATGATATTTGTGATTGAATTGATTAATTAATTATATATATATATATATATATATATATATAAGATGATATGTTAATTCATTTGTTATTTACTATATTAAACACAAAATCTATTATTATAAAAATATATATTTATTTCAATAATAATTTAAATAATGTAGATTAAACCATCAAGTAATTAGAAACTGAAAGAGTTTACACTATAGAATACAACTTCAATGTTTGATTATTGATGCAACGAATTCAGTCTAACCTATTAAAGGAAAGTTTGTGTTTTATTGATCTTAGTTCTCAATAGTTTACTACTTTTAGTGTTTTTTTTTTTTTTTTGCATTGTTTTATGTTGTAATTATACCTGCTACATGAGTTGGATGGACTTAAACTTCTTTTATTTCATATTTTTATGGATTTATGATAAATGAATATTCTTCTTTTAAAATATTTGGCTTTAAATCTTATGTTGGGTATACTATATGAATTTTGATATGTATATTTTATTTAATGTTTTATATAATTTTGTTTATGATTAATTAATGTTGAATTTTTTTTATACGAAAAACATCTAACAAATGATATTAGAGATTTTGGTTAACTTTGATGACCGGTTCAGTCAAGTAAAATATAACAAAATGGGTGATGAATCTTAAATTTGTAGATTCCTTAAATAAATAAATAAAATACTTTTGAAAAAGATTTCTAAAACATTTTTTTGTCAATAATAAAAGATGAATTAATAAATAAACACTTGAAATATTCTAACCTTTTTACGAAAAGGTTTATATACATATTACCTCTGTGCTTATCACTTACATCATATGATACAAATAAAGTCCCCCATAAACCTCTCCACAAAACATTTCCCACCACCGTTTAGACATTAATGATCTATTTAATATCAAAACACAAAATGTTGGCCTGCTTTTATATTCCCTACACACCTAATTGCAATAAATGGATGGTACAACTTTTCCTTAAAAGCATATGAAACTATACTAAAAAAATATAGTTATAAATTTAAATTTGAGTTAAAAGTATTACCATAGAAATAATAAAATAAATTATACATAAAAAACTCACAAATATTTCACCTTAAATTTAATTCATAAAAAATATTTTAATTTATATATAAATTTACCTTAATCTATTCAATAACTTACTCATACGAAGTCAACATAATAAAAGTATGAATTTATTTCCTTAGAGATGTCCATTCATCTCTCAAATCAAATTCGGAATGAAACATCTTAATAACTTCTTTCTATCTTAAACTAAAAGTGGATGAAAAAAAAAAAAAAACACCATAACATGATTTTTTTTTTTTAATGAAGAAATTGACTTTTATTGAGAAAACCAACCGGGAGCATTATTTAATTGGAAACACTTACTCACATGCCTTTCAATTTTTATGGGTAATTATATCTACACTCAATTCCTGTTATAAGAAATAAATCCAAGTCCTAGACAAAGTAAAAATAAACATCCAATTCATTACTAATGCTCCAAATAGGTATCATTATACAAGGTTTTTTTTTCTAATATTTATTGTATTTTTATTAATTATGTTTTACAAAATTAGTGACAGATTAGGTTTGATCTCAATTTTTTTACTGTCTTCTTTTCAATTATCAAAATGTATTACTAACATTTTCCCCATGTAAACAACACAATTTTTTTACTATTAAATAAAATTTATTAAAAAATTGTGAATTTCACTTTATATTTAAGGAATCTTATTTTATTTTGGTGATTTAAATAAATTTCAATCAAACAATAGAGAATCTTAAAAAAAAATGTGTGTTAAAAAAATTATTGATAATATTCTTCTACGAAAACTAAGTCAACAAGTTACGTTATGAAAAATTTTAAAGAAAAACAAAGCTATAATTTACTAAATACTTATTCTAAAGAACAAGCATTATACATTAGGCAAAGTTTGCTAATAATCGAAATTATAATCTCCCAATTAAAAATAATTATGAAGGATTTTTTTTGTAAAAATAATTTTAATATAGTTTGTTTGAAAGTCTTTATAACAGCTTAAGTTTTTAAAAAATATAAAGAATATAGTGATTATGGAAACATGTGTCTTACACATCGTTTGGAACAAAGAATGAGATGTAAGAAAAAAAAAACTAATTATCTTCCTTCACTGATTTCTGTGTCTTTCTATCTATTTCTTTTTGCAAGGATAGATATGTTCTCCAAAAAGGAAGAATGAAACAAATAAATATAGGTCCACAACTTTGTATGGTCTGTCCTGATTTTTTTGGACTAGGAGAAAAGGAAAAGATGCTTTCAAAATAAATTACCCTGATTTTATTTTATATATTATGTGAAAAGTTATAATTAATAATTAAGATATAATTCTTTTTAATTAAAAATTTAGGAACCTAAAATTAGAATTTGGTTGTGATTTCATCCAACTTTATTCTAAAATTATTGATATATAATCAAAACAATTATAAACAATTGTTATTACCTAATTTTTTTTATTAAGTTTTATATTGTGCATGTTTATTTTCACACTTTATGGTTTCAACCTGTATTAGAACAAAAGCTAGCATTTTCAGCTTCTGAATTATTTTTATTTATTAATTGTCTTAAAGCACAAGCGTCTTATTTTAAGCTAAAACAATAAAAAATAGAAAAAATAATTTTTATTATATTTTTATGATTAAATAACCTAAAAAATTATCTGATTTCTTTTTCACTTTGTTTTCTTCAACTTAAGCATGTCTTCAAGGATGAAGAAATTATACTTTAAGATGATTTGACAATACAAATATTAATGCAATAGTGAGTGAAACTTGATCTTGCAATAGTAGGCCAACAAATGACATTATATAATTCATTAATACACCTCTGTACTGTCTTCCACCACCTCCATAATTTTAAATATTCTAATTTTAACTATAAAGAAAAAACAAAAATACAATTTAGTATTTAGTTAAATACATAGGAGAACATAGAGGTGCTAAGTTCGTCCTTAGTTATGGAGTTACAAGTTTGTGACAATCAAAGGTATAAAAAGAAAGAGATTGTAGAGGGAAATAAAATTGTGTTCATTATTGCAGATTCTACAACCGCAATTGAAAATCTTGCGGACTGTACAACTTATAATTATTTTTCCTAATTGAATTATTTTTTTTTAATGAATTGCAGAACGTACCGTCCGCAAATCCGAAAATTCTAATTTAAGACTTGGGCCGCAATTAATTAAAAAAATAATTATTATAGAATCCGCGATTCATTTTCATTTCATCTTCCATTTTCTCTTGTCTCTCTGTGCTACAATCAGTATCTTCCTTCCTTTTGATTCAACATGGCAAAGCACTTGGAATGAATTCCTCTATTGCATATCTACGTTGGCATTTTTTTTCAACTTCTATGGTTTGAGTGGTATGTGAACCCTAAATCAAGGATTCACTTTCTGTTATTGTCATGGCGAGGAGGCAGAGAACATCGAGGTTTGGCAATTTCGGTTGAAGGTGCAGCAACACCGGAGGTGTAGGAACGTCGGACGGATAGAGGTATGAGAGATGAAGGTGCTGAGTGGAAGAGATGAAAGATAGTACTGGATTAAAAAAAATTAAAAGAATAAAATGGTAAAATCACGTTTACTATGGAGGTGCAGGTGCAGAAAGACCATATGGAGGTGCAGGAAGAATCAGTCATACAATATTAACAATGCTTGTAGAAAAATAAATTTGGAGGTTTGGTTATAATTTATGTTATAATGAATAATAGAAGATAGATGAAAATTGACATATAAAGAATTAAATAATTGCCTATTAAATTATTGGATCGGTTCCTCAAGTTGAAAATTTCACCAAAGATTAGAGGGTTGAGTTCCAATTTTTACTCGTTGCTTGAAGTGTAGTAAAACATTAACCAAAAGAAGAGAAAATGACATTTTTCCTTATACAAGTTTTATTAGCAACTAGCAGGTGAATGGTTTTCAATGGTAAATTTGGTATTCAAAGAGAAACAAAACAGATATTTCGTTTCTACGTAACCGTAGTAGAGAAAAACATGTGACAAAAGTCTCGTGTTTTTGTAAAAAGAAAAAAAAAATAGTTACATAAGTGAAACAATTTTTTGATAGAGGAAAAAAGCATTTCAACTTTAGAATTAGTTTTGTTGTATGTTATGTACTAATTAACATGTATGTCTAAACAGTGTTATGTTTAGTGAATTTCAGGGGAATTTGTTGAATCTTAATTTTTGGAATAGTTAACTTAGTGTTGAAGAATCTATATTAATCTCTTGTGGGATTAAGTCTGTATTTAGCTTTCAATAATTATCTCATTTTTTCTTTTCATTTTACTCAAAGTTAAGTTGTGCTATTTCCACAGTGAATTGTGAGAATTCAGAATGCATAACCTGGTGCATGCAATGCTGATAGAATAGAATAAGATGACATCCCAGCAGAGAAAAAGATGTGATGTGAGTTCAGATAATCGAGCTGAATCAATTTATTTGTGCAGAAAGAAAGCATTTAAAGAGATGAACAGCTTCTTAAAAGTGAGACTTCCAACAATTATGTAATAGTTAAATATTATACCCATTATTATTTATTTTCATTTTACAACTTATTTTTTTTCCTTACACTTTTCTCTTTTATCAAATAACTTCAAAAAATCAAACAAGCCTAAAAATATACTTTCTTTATCCAAATTTTGGGATCAGGATACTAATAGGTTTTAAAACATGGTTTTTATTCCCATTAATCAATAACAGATAACACAGTTTTAATCTTGTGCATGAAAAGTCAAATATCTAGAACCAAACAATACAAACAAAAAGCTTTAATTTTGGCCCAACCCCGTGTTATTCCTTCACATGCATCCCACAATTTTATTATGGTATGAACTTTTGTTAAAGAAAAAAATGTACCACCTTCGGATGGTTAGGTGGGTGAACTTATTTTCTTAAGGAATTTATAGATATGAATTGCGATATAAAAGGTTTTCCTTATTATAAAGTTAACGAATTCATGCTCCCTAATTTTCACTTTGTTTGAACCCTTTTACGTTTCACGTGAACTGAAATAAATGACTGATTAGTTAAACAAATTTTATCAAGTATACTGCAACAGCATTGGAACGTGAAGCTAATAAACAAAAGAGACAAAATTCATTTGCAACACAAACTTCCTTCCTAATATCCATTTTCAATGCCTTTCAGAGTTCAAGGGCAGCAAACTATTCATTTTCCTCGCTTCTCGTTGGAATCAAGGTCCCTGAAACCAAACTTCAGAACTTAGTATGAAAGAAAGGATACAGTATTATATGACAAAACATTGAGCATAACACCTACCTCTGAATGTGGTCTAGAATCAGAAGTCTAGGTCCAGGGGGAATCCTCACATCTCTGAGAGCACTGAAAGACATTATAGAGAAACAAAGTACTCATGCTCCAATACATGCCATAAACAAAATATATGAAGAAAAGATAAAACCTGACACGAAATAGAACTTCCTTACCTGTCTGTGAGTAAAGGCAAAGTATTGTCGGTTAACAAGCCTTTCTTAAAATTCTTCTCGTAGCTCAGAAGGCCAAGGTTGTTCAACATGTGTCTTGTTTTAGCATAGTGAATATCTTCAACCGGTGGTTGGGAAAACTTTTGTCCTATCTGCAAAATTAATGAATAGTTAAAGAAGATATGTTATTTATGGGACACCAAATTATAAACCTGCATTACACAAAAACAGAGATTTTTTTTATAAATGATACAAATAAACAAGACAGTTTCCTTCTTGCCTACCTGGAAAAGTCCACCTTGAACAAGTGCAAAGAAAAGTCCAGAAGTGAGTGCATTTGCCGCTTGATTTGGTCCACCCATGCCACTTACCAATGAAAACATGGCCCCCGAGCCAAAAGCTGCCGCCATGCTGCAATAAATAATTTGATGAATTCTCGAAAGTTAAGTAATTGCTATATAACAAAGCACATTGGTTGTAATAAGGAAACATCAAACCAAGATACTGAGCTGACAACTACTAAAAATGAACAAAAGCTTTCATTGGGTATAAAAATATTCAGTCACATCACATATGAATCATAAGCATTATGGGAGGCAACTCATTTTTACCCTGACAAAAAGACCTTAAAAGATAAGTTATATAGCAACCATTTCAACCACTTTCAACCCAGATGTTGAAATTTCATATTGTGGCCAAATTTTAAAATTAGAATATGTTTTTGATGGCTCTGAATTTGCCTTCATTTGAGCAACATGGCGAGTTCACAGCTTTAAACTAACAGTTAGAATATCCAGAAAATATCTCATAATATCTTTTAAGTATATTTAATTTACAATTGGTAGGGGTTACGAGTCTTATTCTATTAGTGGTTTAGGGGGTGTACTTGTAAAGTATTACTAATTGTCCTCAGAATTTAGTATAAACAGACCACGGATTACTTCACCTATCAGTCATATTCAGAGTTCTGTCCAGATTTATATCCATCAACTTATGCAAGTTCTGTTTAGCTTACACAAAGTAACGATTTGTTTGGTTGGGGGAGAATATGAACAAATAATAAATTCAAAATATAGAAGAACCTAATATACTATTTCCCTTCTTTTTCTATTCATCTCTTTATCTCTGTATCTTTCTTAATTTTCTATGAAATCAATCAAATTACACAACTTTTAAAACACTTCTGTTTATTTCTCACATATTTCTACTCTACCAAACATATAAATATTTAATTTTATTTCTCTTTTCTCAACTTATTTCTTCTCTATTTCCATCATAACTATTTTTTCCCTCAAAACCAAACAGAACATAAAAGAAGTATAGACCCATTCTGAAATAAAAATATTTTTACAAGGAAGATCACAGCTCAAGAGGAAGAAGACAAAAGACATAAATTAATTAAATAAAACCTTTTCATAATTTTTGTTCTATTTTTAAAATTTTAAAATGTTTTACTTAACCTACAGGAAGTAATGTAATTATAGATTCTGTAGATAACTCATAATGTAGCACGTAAGGTCACCGTAGAATAGGAAAACTACATATATAACCATACTTCATTGCATAAAACCTTTTATTCTACTATTTCTTTTACTTCTCTTAAATTTTCACAAATATTTTCTTTTTGATAAAAATAAATATATGAAGAAATAAATTATCTTCTTCGTTACCAGTAATAACTCTTATGGCGATTTTAAAAAGTATATAATTGAGTATCAAGAGAAGTGTTTTAGGAAGACCTTGAAAAAGAAAGATGTTCGTGTAACTTACATCTAAGCTAATAAAAGACATGCTATATAAGGTAACTAGAGTAAGAATACCACGAGGTAAAACTAAGGACTTTTCTATTGAGATAAGATCACATCAAAACTCAACCTTAAGTGGTTACTTGTTTGATCTAGTTTTGAATGTACTTATCAAGGACATCCAAAAGAACCTAAAAACATATTGTTGTGGGTGATTTAGTTTTGATAGAGAAATCAAGACTCTAAACTTTAACTTTGGAGAAAATCTTTGAAAATAAGGGGTTTTCTATTAAGAGTAAGAAACCACACAATTGCGATTTTAATGAGTCAAGAGAAAATGACTTAAAAGTAGAAGTAAAAAACGGGAGGTGTCATACCACATATTTCTAAGCTTAACTATTTGGGATCAATTTACAAAATCATGAAGAAATTAATGAGCATGTCTCTCATAGGATACAAGTGAGATGGTTAAAATGGATAAAGGTGTCAAGGTTATTTGTGATTGCAAAGTCTAAAAAATATACTCTGTGCCTATGATAATGAATATTGGACTTGAAAGGATCAACAAGACAAAAAGGAAGGAGCGGCAGAATATAATACTAGGAGTAACAGAAACATGTGAATAACGAAATGGATGTGTGACCACAAAAGATATGATATGATGCCAAATGATTATTGATAAGGAACCAATTGAGGAAAAAAATTACAAAAGTCAGTAAAAAGGTTTTAGACATGTACAAAGAAGACCACTAAAACCACTAGTATTGACAAAATGTTGCATGATTTTTAGTATTGTCAAAAAGGAGAAAGGGAAACAAAGAACACAAAATCACAGGAAGTTGTTTAAAGGGATTTCACGGTGAATAGTTACATTCTTGCCATTGTTTTTTGTTGTTGTATTACTAAAACCGAGAATTCATGAATCCAGCAACATATAAACTTCAAAACACTTTAGGAATAGAAAGAGAATATCCATATCAAACTTATTCCAGTTAGCACTTGACACTAATCCAAAGAAATGAAGAGTACAAGCCGCCACGAATAGCTGGAACTGGTAATGTAAATTTCCTTCTATCTTTAAAACAACAAAATTACGCACAATAACAGTATGATCAGAGTAAGATTTTATGGAGAGGCAGCTAATAACTTTGAATTACTATCCATTTTTAACAGCACTTCATCAACATCTACATTAGAAAAAAAAAACAGTGGATTGCACAGATCAATTATATTACATGAAAAATGAATTGAGAACAAAAAAGGGGTAAGAACTTGACTCACAAAATAGGACCTAGGATACAAAAACAACAAAAAGAAGGGAAAATTGTGTGATTTGAGGCATAAAGCTCACCTGGACTGGACATCTTCCTTGCCTCTCAACCTTTTCAAGACACAGGAAATTCCAGCATTCACTCCCGTCATCACAGCAAAATTCCGAGCCTGAACAAAAGGACCTCCAGCTAGAGCCTACACAATAATGAAATAAAACCAAAAATTACACTAAACATAGAGCTAAATAAACGAATAACCCTAAACCCTACAATATTTTCCACCGAAGAATATCAATTAAAATCAGCCTAATAGCTATAATAGTAACAATAACAAGAGAGAGGAAGTGAAGAGTAGAAAACAAAACCTGAGCTTGTTTAAGAGAGGCCATGGCCTGAGGGTTGAGAGAGGCGTTGGGCGGAGGGGTGGGAAAGGCGGAGGGGGCGTCGGCGGTGAGGGTTCCCATGAAGGCCCCGATGGCGGCGCCCTGGGCGGCGCTGGTGGTGGTGACGACGGCGGCCTCGACGGGGAGGGACTGCTTGGAGAGCCACAGTTTGAAGCCATTCTCCAATTCCTTGAAACGCGCCTGGATTTGCTCTATGGGATTCTGACTCTGCGACGCCACCATAATTCCTTGCTTCCCTTGTTCCATTCAAGGGTATGCACAAAACTATTTCGTTTTGATTTCGATAACGTTGTCTTATATTCTCTCACGATGTTCTCACCCCTTTTATAGTTCTCATCAAAATTACCTACGCACCACTGTGCTTTGTGCTTTTCACCCTACCCAAAACCCTCTCTCACTAATCAATTTCTTAATATTTTAATTTATTTTAATTGCTCTACTTTTTTTCGTTTCTGAATAAATATCTTATCAATAATTACACTAAATTAAGATTTCTCTTCCTTAATATCTAAATTAATAAATGTTTAAACTAAACTGTAATTCTAAAAGTAGCAATTACTTTGTAGTAAAATAAATAAATGTTTTTTTATAACATCTTTCGTACATACACTTACTGTAATACAAATATCATAGTTCCACGTGAATGAAAACTAAGGTACCGACCAAATTGTTTATTTATTAAATTGAATTCTTAGAAGCCGCCAATGGACGTGATAATAATAGAGGAACTTAGTTTTTTTTTTTTTGTGTAAAATGTTTTTATTCTCACAAATATCCTTTTTAAGTTATGGATGATGCCTAAAGTGATATATTAATAATTAAGTATGACAATTTCCTTTCACATTTTAGTTTTTTTCTAAAAAAAACAGCTTTTATTTTAGTTATTACCATTAATTGATATTTTAATTACTACACCCTTTTTTTTTCAATAATCTTTTTAATGTTTCTTTTGGCTTTTAATGACAATATATATTATTCATTAAGAAATTAAGTTAAGACATCATCTATCAAATTATCATAAAGTCTTTTTCTAATTATATATATATATATATATATATATATATATATATATATATATATTAAAAAAATATTACATGGATGATGGTTATTAAGGATCCATTGAGAATAAATCTTTATTAGTTTTCAATTATTATCGTTAATTGATATTTTAATTACTACACTCCTTTCTTTCAACACTCTTTTCAATGTTTCTTTTGACTTTTAATGACATGTGTACTATTCATTCACATGTATTCTATCATAGAAGTTTCACATGTGTCCTATTAGAGGAAATTAAGTTCAGACACCATCCAATCATAATACAATCATTCTAAAATCATAATACAATCATTATAAAACATTTGTAATATTCATTCCCTGCATCATCCCAACAACTTTGAGAATAATAGTTGGAAAATAATATTTACCAAACATTTGGATGAAAGTCTCTAATCATTATTATTATTATTATTATTATTATTATTATTATTATTATCATTCATATTACTTTTATTTACATCGTCTTCAATGTTGATAATGATATTGATAATAAAAGGGACTAGTCAGGATAGATGAGCATGTGTACATATTAAATCCCATCATCAACACTTCAACTCATCTTAGTGGTCGAGGAATCAAATCCTCCATCAATTGATATTCCAAAATGGTACATCATGATTGATTATGAGACCTTTCTATACAAGGGAAATCATAATAGAAATCAGGAATATTATCAATAAAATTATCCAGTAAAGTTCTATAAAATGACCAATATATCAAAATATATTTCATATGAATCAAAACTTTGAAATAGAAGCTATTGGATAAACTCAGATTTCTTGTTTAATAAAAAAACAGTAAAATAATAATAAGCTCTGTTATAAAACCATAATTAAATCACAAAAGGTTTTCCATAGATCAGTGGGTTACCTCATTAAAATACAAAACAAAATGCAATACATATACATATTTCATTTCCTTTATTTTGGAAGTTTAAAAAATTCCTTAACAAACGTTTTCCCACAAGTTTCTCTCATAGTTTTCTTTGTTATATATTTTGGTGTGATTTGTGATTTCACAACTACTCCTATTTATAGAGGTTTGATAATCATTCCCTATGTGTATAGTCGTAATTCAACAAATTCTTCAACTTAGTTTGGATTTAGTCACAAAGATGTAATGTGTCAATGGTAATAGTAGAGAATGAGGTCCACATATTCAGCTTGATCTATAACATTGAAAGCAGGAGAATAGAATATTTATAGATACTTATATTTGTTTTCTAAGAGATAGTCCTTATTCCTTTAGTTAAATATGTGATACCATGGTAAAGATAATAACCCTCATAATAGTAAAACTTATTTGTTTAATAGTTTATAGGCAGTGGTTATCTGTATACTTGATTCATCCAAGGTTTTGCCTCATATCGTATCATCTCCTGCCTCTACAAAGATTATTGATCCTTCACCTAAACCATCAACAAAATAAAATCATTGATTTATTAAATACCTAGACTATGAATAAATTTTCACTTTATAAGCGTTTGCGTCTAATAGTGTTGAATCTTATATTCTAACATCTAATCCCAGTATAGAATCATCTAGTGAATAGAAGTTCGAATCCTTTACTTAAGTTACTGATAATTATTCATTTAACCTAAACCATAACATCATTTGTCCTTAATTTCGGTATAGTCTAGTACCTAAAACCATAACATTTGATTATTCATTCTTCTTTTGATAAACTAATAATCCTTCTCTGCTCTTGACATCGTCTATCAGGATATACGTATACATATCAATGTTGAGGTATACTTGTGATTTTTCATCTGATCATGTATTCATATATTATATTTTTCTCTTAATATGAGATTTGACTCTTAAATCTTAGAATTTTCTCTCAGTAATTTTGTATCAAGAGTCTTCTTACTAATCATATCAAATGATACAAGTACGATACAAGTTAGTGATATTAAATGATTAATAATTTATATTTTCATGCAATAAAAAAATTTTATATTTTGTTAATACTACTAACTTTTAGGGTGTTATAGATTACACGTTGTTCACCTTCACTCACTCAAGATCACGATTTTGTTGTTATTATTATATATGTTGATGATATCATTTTGGATGGTATTAACACTTTTGCTTATGATTGGGTTAAACATCATTTACAGTCTTAGTTCAATCAAAGATCTTAACAAACTTAAATACTTTTTGGGCATTGAATTTGTTTGTAGTTCTTCTGGTCTATTTATAAGTCAACATAAATTTGCTATGGATATTTTAAGTGAATGTGGCTTGCTTGGATGCAAACCTATTGTTTTTTTCCATGGATCAAAATCATAAATTAGTTTTTGCAAATGGTTCAAATTATGATGATCTTACACATTATCGATGACTTATAGGTCGCCTTGCCTATCTTATCATCACTCACCTTGAGTAAAGTTACGTCGTCTATACACTTTCTCAATTTCTCCAATGTCCCCTACAAGAACGTTGTGATGTAGTGGTACGTGTACTACGCTATATCAAGAGTAATAATAGAGTAATCCCAGACAATATCTACTTCTCAATTTTACCTGTGATCTTACCCTTGGTGCATATTGGACAAGTTGTCCTGTTACTCGATGGTCCATAAGTGACTATTTTATTACACTAGGACAATCTCATGTCTCATGAAAGTCTAAGAAGCAACATATCATTTCTCATTCATTTATAAAATTGAATATCGATCCATGAAAACTACTACTTCTGACTCTTATGAATGAAAGTGTTATTATAGGATCTTGGTGTTTCCCACTCCCCGAAACGTATTATGACAGTCAATTTGTCATTCATATTGCTTCCAATCCAAATTTTCATGAGTGTACAAAATACATTGAAACTATAGTCATTTTGTTCGTGAACATGTGATGACCGAAACTTTTTCTAAAGAGCACATTCACACTTCTTTGCAACTATAGATATCCTAACTATAACAGTTTTGAATTTTTATTATCCAAGTTGGACATCCCCTCTAATCTCAATCATTTCACAAGCAAATTAAAAGAATTATAGTGTTGGTCGCCTAACACAGTACTAGACCATCTAACACCAAAGAAATAATAGTATATATAGATAAGTGAAAGTTAAAGTCATCTCCCAACGAATCCAACAGTAAATTCAGTAAAAAATGTTCAAAATTTATTTGTAACAAGGAAAGTTAGTAATAACAGTAAAAGAAAGGAGATTTTTTAGGATTGTTATACAGAAAATTAAAATAAATAATTTAAAAATAATAAAGAAAATAGGTTGACTTTCAAGTTATTTCACAACAAATTTTATTTTTTTTTAAGATTATTATTCTTCACTCTTCACATAGTTAAACGTAATCAAACAAGTGTTAATCAAATTTCACATAATCTTATTAGTAAAACAAGTATCAACAAATATATTCAATATTTCACCTCGTGTCTACTCAAAGAGATATGTATCTTTTATCTCTTGACTAAGCATACAATAAATTGATTAAGACTAAACGAACCAATAACTATAATTAAGAAAAAAAAAATTATCAACAAACGTTTAAAAACAAATACTATAGTCTATGCTATCCTATACATGCTATACAGCGTGTGATCATTTTATCTTCATATCTTCTCCCACTTTTATTTATAATTTTCTTTTCTCCACAAAATCAACTCAAATTTAATTCATTATTATATTTATCAATTGTTTTCATCTTTATCAATTTAATATATATATATATATATATATATATATATGAATTTATCAATTATTTCCATCTTTATCAATTTATCTCTCAAGAAACAATTCATTACTTAAGCAGTGTCCGAAAATTAGAATGACTAAAGAATAATAATAATTTTAATTCATTACTTAAGCAGCGCCTGAAAATTACACTGACTAAAGAACAATAATAATTTTAACAAAATCCAAATCAATAATATTTTTTGTTAACCATTTTAAATTTGAGAAGATTTTTTTTTTTTCACGCAGAAATGGTTCCATTTGAGGAGATGTTTACATAGTTTTCTATAATGGATGTGGTCCTAATTAATATTTTCTTGACATGTGAATAATTTACAATATTTTTTATGATTTGCAAAATCTTTTTAATATTTAAAACTTTTAAATGTGAAAGATTTAAAAAATCAACTAGTTTTATTACTCGTACATATATTAAAAAAATATTGATTGGAACCAACGTTAACATGATAAGAGAGTAGATAATAATTTAGAAAAAAAATGCTTTAGTTTTTTATATTCTCTTAAGTTGGTCAACGTAATTCTAACTTTTATTGAGTGATACATTTGAAACTTTTAAAACTAATAGCATGGTTGTTGGATTTGTTGACTTTGACCAATTCAAAGTTTTGACAATTCTACTTGCCCATCCATCTCATGTGAATTTTAATTAAGTGTATGGCTACAGGGTAGCCGTCCTAATACTTCTCTTAAGAGAATTTCTTTTAATAGGAATTACTTAAAAAAAATATATTTAAAACTGTCATTTTAAAATAAGTTCATATACATAATTTAAAGAAAGATATTTATAAACTGAAGCAATTGTTTAGCATGTTTCAAATTTAAAAAATTCATATTATTTGTTTCTACTTTCATTAATGTGCATTTGATTCGCCACCAAAAGTTTCAATAATCTCGTTTATAAAATATTGATTTACGTAACACTTGTTTACTTTTACTTAAAGAGTTCAATTGAATTCAACCCCGTTATATTCTTCAGTACATTATTATTTTATTATCAATATGTGTGTGTCTTAGGCTGAAAATTTCAATTTTGTTTTATCTTGACTTACCAGATTCTTCTGTTAATGTTATTTTTTATGTTTATATGTTTGAAAAAAAAAAAAAAAACCACAGCTGACTGTTCTAGCTATAAACATTGTGAGAAAGAAGACTTTTTCAGATAAATACTTTGATTATTCATATTAAAAAAAAAGACATTGGAAAGGCATTTACTGAGAAATTATGAAAGAGTTTCATTAAATTAAGAATAAAATTTATTAATGTCATCAATAGCTGTTTTCTTTTTTGTTTGTACGTTTATTCTTCCACCAAAATAATTATATTTTATTTAATTTTATAGCATATGAAATATAATATTTTGTTTTTCATTTCACTAGATTTGAAATAATTATTAATAGAATGAGATGTTGATATACTTAAACATCCTAATATCTTAATGATTGCTAATGAGTACTTAAAAGTTGATAATTGAACACCGATAATTTTAATATTTAAGTCTTAATGAGTTCATCCAACATTTCTACAGATAAAAATTTACTAGTTATATAAATGGGTGAAGATTTCGTGAATTATTATTATTATTATTATTATTATTATTATTATTATTATTATTATTATT
>Ga0099825_1002198_pt1 | contig 25842 bp, 9 predicted proteins | sample SiratroredBW_FD_76838 | JGI IMG/M metagenome (GOLD analysis project Ga0099825, IMG submission 76838) | Root nodule microbial communities of legume samples collected from California, USA - Siratro red BW | ecosystem: Host-associated > Plants > Roots > Nodule | place: USA: California | collected... | reverse complement strand
CTTCTTTTTTATTTTTTATCGATGAAAATATGTTTACTTAATGTTTAATTGAAGTAAATCAGAAAAAATATATTTTTATCTCCTTGTTTGATTCAATATTTACGATGAAATTGAGGAGAGAAGATGTTATTTAAAATATTTTTTATTCATTTAAAAACAATTTTATTATCTTTTAAATATAAAAATTATTAAAACACAAAAGTAAGGATGTTTGGATTAGATACCATCTTATTTCACAAGGGTTAATTAGTAATTTCAGAAATATATCAATTAAAAAAATAAAAAGAAATTTATAACATCTATCAAATCAATCCCAAACTTTCATAACCAATTCCCTCAAATCTCTTCAAATCCTCCCATCCATCCATTAATCCAAACAATCTTCCCATCCATTCATTAATCCAAACACAATCCACTCAAATTCCTTCAAATCCATCCTCTCAAATCCACTCCCCCAACCAAACAAAGCCTAAGACTTTGCGTCTGTCTTTCATCAGTTCTTGAGTGGAGCCCAACGTTGGACTCGTGGCGGAGAACAGAGCAAGTCTACCCAATCAAAATCTCCAATAGAATAAGTTCGTTTTCTGCCTCTTCCCTTGGAATCAGTTTTAGGTTTTCGCTTTCCTCTGCTTACTGAGCTTGCATGTGGCCTCTGAGTCATCAGATAGTGCCTCTGTGAGCTCAGCTTCCTAATCTGTTAGTCTGATCGTTGATCAAAGGTCCTTTGATGCAGATTCAAGTTTCTAAGGACCTTAGGCTATTGGGATTGTTATAGAGAATTTTAACTATAATTTATATAAGGGAAGCTAACCTGAAGTCTGTGCTTGTTTGGTTTACAAATTTAAGTCTTGAATAGAGAAGTTAATGATTGTAGTAGTTGTACAATTTGTATCTGGTAAAGTTTCCTGCAGGTCTGAAATGTTTGATTAATGTTGAATTGAATGTTGCATGTATGAGATAGTTGTGTGAACTTGATGGGATGTTGATATGTTGAGTTGGTATTTTGTGTTGGAGTAGATCATTTATTGTATAAGCATGTTGATTCTTATTATTTTGATCATTTGAGGCATGCATGTTAGCTTTGAGGCAGTAGAAGTTGTTGTTTTCTGTATAATTCGCCCAAGCGAGAATGATTTTGAGGAGCAAGTATGCTTTATGGACTGTTTTCGCCCAGGCGAGAAGTTCTTTGCCCAGGTGATATGGCAACTTCGCTCAGGCGAGGATAATGTCGCTCAGGCGAAAATGGCCTTAGAGCAAGTGTGCTCTCTGGAGTATTTTTGCCCAAGCAAGGGTATGGTCGCCTAGGCGAAAATGACCCTTGCTCTCTAGACCAATTTTGCTCAAGGGAGGGGATTCTCGCTCAAGCTAGAAATTTTTGCTCAAGCTAAATCCTAAATAGAAAAAAATGGACTTTCTGTTTTTATTGTTTGATTATTTGGTAATGCAATGTATGGATTTAATAAAATAGATTAATTGATAATTTAAATTTAACGATATTGATGGTTTAGTGATTTCAATAAATCTTGAGATTTGAAATTGAGATTGAAATTGAAAAGTGAGTGAATACATGAGTATAGATTTATGTTAGGATATGATATTGATAGAGTATTGATGAAGTTGGTCAAGGCCTAGGCATAGTGTTTTCAGGAAAGAAAACACCCGTATCTTGGTTAGTTAGGAGTTAGTTAGGAAGTGCATTGTCTAAGGATGAGGTGAACGATTGATATCCTGACTCTACTAGTAGTATGAATCAAATAGACTATTATTACTAGGTGGTGAGAGTTGAAGGAGGTTTGAACTGGGTGATTGTAGCTTGAAGTATAGCTGGTCAGGAAAGTCTCAGGGGGACTAACTGTGGAGGCTATGTCGGTTTACAACGTATGACAAGTGCATATCTCGAGGTCTATTCAATACCCGAGTCTTCCGGAAGTAGAGTCAAGTTTGTAGTGTGTAATGATCGTGTTTTTGACACTGGAACATATGGTGTTGTAGATGGATATGTGGAGAATCATTTGAAATGAGTGGTGCTTTTAGACCTAAGCTAAATTTAAAAAACGATTTGGAGATATTTTGTAATTGTATGTTAGTAGAATTCTGAAGGTCGAATTTTGAAATACTTTAGTTTAAAGGATTATTGTATATTGATGAATCATAATTATAATTTGTAAAATGTGAGCATGTTAGTTTTATGCATGTTATTTTTGGGGTGTTACAAAAAATAATATTGTTTAGATGGTTAGAAGAAAGAAAAACTTAAATACAAGGAATTATAATGTATTTAAATTTTTGTTGTTAATTTTTAATTTTTATCTCCATTTAATTTTCTTATGCGATTTTGGTCTCTTATTGGTTTTTAGAGATGTTAGTTTCTATATTTAAAAAACATGCAATTTTGATCCAATTTCCATTTTGTAAAATTTGTTTATTTCTTTATTTCAATAAATAAAATTATTTCTTGATGTACAGGAATACGTTAGATCTAAAGTTCCAATAGACGAAAATAAATAAATGAATATATGCAAAATGCAAAGTTATAGGTGTTACACAGGAACTACTGTCACTGATAAAAAAAAATAAAAGAAAACCAACTCATAATTAAATAATACACTTAAAAATATTTTACATTAGTTAGTATACTAATATTAAAAGATAAAATATAATGATATAATATAATTAAGCTATTTATTATTTGGTTTCAATTATAGCCTTTATATTGTACTAGTAACTGAATAAATTTTAAATATTTTTAATAGCATACTTATTTTTCAAATTAATTAATAAAATATTTTCTTAAGTAATGTCAATTTATACTACCAAATAAAATAAAATATCATAATAGATAAAAAATATATTTGCAAAATAAACTGTAAACCTTAGGATTCTAATTACAAGATGTGGAAAGGCTGGTCATATAACCCTTTTAAAAGGTAAAATAAGAAAAACCTTACATTCCCATTGTTAATTTCACATACATGTTTCTCTTTCTTATATACAGATACACATCATTATTTGTAAATGTTTCTTTTCTTGGTGGTATATTCTTATACCACGTTATTTTATAGTTACGGTAATTCCTTATCAGTATATTTAGATTGAGGAGTGGATTTGAAAAATAGAAAAAAAAAGTTTAACTAGTTAGAATTAATAAAAAAGTAAAAGATAAAAAAAATAAAAAAAGTTGATAAAAGTTTGTAAATAATGTAATTGATATAATAAATTTAATTTTGTATAAGATAATATATTTATAATTTTATTTTATTAATATTATTACTTTTAATATTATTTTTATTATTTCTGTTATTTATATGCATGTTTATATTTTCTTTATATAAATTTACATTTTTAGTCCCTCAATATAATTTTATATAACACTATCAACCGTCAAGATAATCTTCTACCTTTTACATTACTATATCTAGATTAAACAGGTACAAGCATGATCCAACTTCATCCAGGTATCATAGATGATAAACTAACTACTAATTTTAGATACTGTTTATTTAGCTTATTACGTTCAATTAGTGGACTAGATGCTTTTGTATTGTTAGCTTCCACAAAACATATTGTCAAAAGTAGAATTTTCTCTATTTTCATATTTTACAATTAGTTACAAAAATAATGTGAATTCTAAAATTATTATTATGTTAATAGGTATATTCCCTGGCAAATTGATATCTTATAGAAAATATAGAATTCTTTCCAGTAGCAATTGAGTGTAATATGAAAACCATTCATGCTTACCTTGATCAATCAAATAATTAATTATCATAATCAACATAGTTAACAAATTAATTGTTTAGAGGAAAATTAAGGATTACAAATAAAAAAAAAACCGGGAAAGACACAAAACAACTTAAAAAGAATCTTCATATATATTAGTTAGAATAGTTATTAGTTTTTTAATCTTAACCTGACCCTATATTAAATGATAAAAGATAATATATTAACTTACAACTAATCAAGAGTTACAAAATATGGGAAAAAATTAAGATTCCGTTATTCTTGAGGTTGTTCTTTGATTGTCAAAATGCAGCATTAGCATCTCACTCTCAGCAGGCTCAAACCAAAATAAATCAGAACTAAAATATTGGCCTTGCCATGCTCTGTCTGCATCATTAATTAATTAATCAATTCTATCAGATTTGATCAGAAGCAATCCAACCAGACAATGTGCCAAGTGTATAAAGAAAAAAAATGTTGTAATAAATACAATGTTTAAACACATTAAAGACAGTAATATAGAACAAAAGTTTAATGTCTTTAAATAAAAAGCTGGGTTAATTTATTAATTTGTAAATATCAAACAATTAATAACAATATTATTCCTTTACCAGGTGAAAACAACGTTTAATAATTAATATAAAATTATTAAACTTGTGTAAGAAATAGCTGTAAGTATATTATACAAAGGTTTTTTAAGAAGTAAATGTATTGTATATTGTTTTATAAATGGTTTTTAAAGTCTTCATCCTTAAAGAAGTGGTTTTTAAGACTGGTTTGTTAGAACGGGGAGACCCGGATTTTGTGTAAACTCACGGAATCAAACAAAATGACGTTGTAAAAAGGGTCCTCAAATTTAGAGCAGCAGTCAAACGTTTTGCTTACAACATATCCAAAAATCCACACACCAATGCACGCGTTATCTTTGTTTTAAGCCCACACAACAAAATACTACTAACTTAGCTAATCCTCAAATATCAACAATGTGACAAAAATTATATCCCATATCTTTGCAATCTTACATCCACCCTCTAAATTCATTTCAAAACACAAAGCTTTAGATCATTAGTTCCACTTTTTATGTTACAAAGCCACAAACTCTTTGACTTCTTAGATCCTAGGGAAGTTTTAAATTCACATTAATTGATGATTATCAGAGTTAGAAGGATTTTTAGTTTCTACTAATATTTAGGGATAATTGGAATCAGAATGACAGATCTAAAGTGCACATAAAATTGGAAGAATAAAAACTTGTTAATAATTTTAGATGCAAGAAAAAGCATACGTTAGATTAGATGATGTTCTTATCCAGATCTTAAAGAACAGAACACCGACACCCATGTGTAGCAGAGACTAAACGGAGCCATCAATCTTTCCGGAACCAAAAACAACCCTGGCCCACCTCAACACTCAACCAAACCCTCTTTAATTATTTATTATTCTTCCCTCCAATCTCCATCCAACGGCCCAAAATCTCCCATCCCCATCCTGCGATCAAATATTACTCTCCCTCCCTTCCCACAAAACCATCGCCCCTATTCCGCTTCACTCAGATCTCGCCGCTCAAACCAAACCAAACAGAACCTTAGCATCTCCGAAAGCAGACCTTGCTGTCGGCGATGGTGGAGGCGCAGACATGGACCACGCGCCGAATGAGCAATCCTCGCCTCGACAGTACGGACCAGGTCCTCGACATTCCGCCCACGCCGCCGGGGGAGCACCGTAACAGCTTCGGATCCAACGGCGGAGGCCTCTCGCCGACGGTGGTCACCGCCCTCATCATTGCCTCCTGGTACCTCTCCAACATCGGCGTCCTCCTCCTCAACAAGTACCTCCTCAGCTTCTACGGCTACCGCTTCCCCATCTTCCTCACAATGCTCCACATGCTATCCTGCGCCGCCTACTCCTACGCCTCCATCAACTTCCTCGAAATCGTTCCCCTCCAACACATCCACTCCAAGAAGCAGTTCCTCAAGATCCTCGCCCTCAGCGCCATCTTCTGCTTCTCCGTCGTCTGCGGCAACACCTCGCTCCGCTACCTTCCCGTTTCCTTCAACCAAGCCATCGGCGCCACCACGCCGTTTTTCACCGCCATCTTCGCATTCGTAATCACCTGCAAGAAGGAAACCGCGGAGGTGTACCTGGCGCTTTTGCCCGTTGTCTTCGGGATCGTGGTTGCCAGCAATAGCGAGCCTTTGTTTCATCTCTTCGGGTTTTTGGTGTGTGTCGGTTCAACTGCTGGTCGCGCTTTGAAGTCGGTGGTTCAGGGGATTCTCTTGACCTCTGAAGGGGAGAAGCTTCACTCCATGAACTTGCTTCTCTACATGGCTCCCTTGGCGGCTTTCATACTCTTGCCGTTTACTCTCTACATCGAAGGGAATGTGTTCGCTCTCACTGTGGAGAAAGCCAAGGGAGACCCTTTTATTCTGTTCTTGCTTCTTGGGAATGCCACGGTCGCTTATTTGGTCAACTTGACCAACTTTTTGGTGACGAAGCACACCAGCGCGTTGACGCTTCAGGTGCTGGGGAATGCCAAAGCCACGGTGGCGGCGGTGGTTTCGGTTTTGATTTTCAGGAATCCGGTGACGGTTATGGGAATGGTGGGGTTCGGAATCACGATCATGGGGGTGGTGCTTTACAGCGAGGCCAAGAAGAGATCCAAAGTTACCACTCATTGATTGATTCGCACGACGCCGTTTCTTTTTTCTTCTTTGGCTTTTCATAAAGCCATTATTAACCACCCCTGCAACTTCGGGTATTGCTTTCTTTATTATATCACTCTTTTTTTATGTTGCACCGATTTACTTTGATTTATCTTTGTTTCCGTGGATATTGGACGGAGTTCATTACAGCAATTGGACTGTATAGGAATGATGGAGAAACAGAAAGAGGGAGGGGTTACTTTTGTTGTTCTTGGATTGGGTTGGGTTTCTGATTTTCTCTCACCTGTTGTGTAAGCTTATATATAAAACGTTCAAAGAACGAAAACTTATGTGCATTTCGTGAGGGAGGAAAATTCTCCCTCGCTGCATTTTGCCAATCACATAATATTTTTGTTTTTGTCTTTTCCTCATTTGGTGCTTTGTCAGATTCGATTGTGAGCTAAGCTCCTGCACCGAACTGCTTCATAATGATGATTCTTCTATGCAGTAATGTTAACGATTCAGACATTGTTCTTTTGTGTGTGTTCGTTTGTTAAGGAATTGTAGTTTCTTTTTGTATTGTTTTGCGATTCGTGAAATTAAGCTTCCAATTTCGTTTCTATATATAGTCATCCATTGCTCCTCTATCTTTCACATATATGCAGTTTTCAACTATCATAGTTACTCTTAAAGTACTTGTGAAGTATACAGAGTACCCTGAAACCAGTCCCAGTGATGGCTTAGTTAATGTTAAGGCTTTGTCAATGTGAATCATAATCTGGCGAGTTTCAAATGATCAGACAAAGGAACTTCTGGCAGTTTATATTTCATGGCCACTTGTTCTGAGTGTATTAGTATTTACAGCAACTTGATGGATATAGCCAAGTTTAGTGAAAATTATTTCGTTCTTGCAGCACAAATCTTTTAGCATCTGAGCAGGATTTTATTTCTCTGCTTAAAGAACCATTAGTAAGTAGAGTTCATTTTCAGCAGTTAAATGAAATAAGATGATGTGTATGCATTGCTTAGTTCAAAATGTATGGAAATTGTTGTGCAGGTTCAAATGTACAATTGAACACATTGAGTTGTATAAATGTAGTTGATGTTGGGAAGCATGTGTCTTGGCTTTCTTATGGCGAGTAATTCCGATCAAGTGTAGCTCCAAAAGCTAAGTTTGGTTCCCTATGCTCTGGTGTGATATCTCAGGCACAATATATACATTCAAATTGAAATACATCAACAACACTTCTTCCCTACCTAAATTGCACCGGATTGTGCTAATTTCTGTTTTGCTTGGCTTGCTAGGTCAATGCGTACTGTGGCCGCTAAACTAAGTGAACAGTGGCATATCTGAAAAGACTGTCATGTTTCACACTCACCACCACCAATCACTTGTGTCCTAAACTGTGCTTTAAGCTTCAATGTGGTTACACTTCAACAACAACAACCACCATCTAAAATATTGAAAAATGCCATTCCTTCATCCATTTGGCCTAACGTATGAAACTAGCTGCTGTTACTCCATCTTAGTCAAGCTGATCGAAAGTTGCATTGTGTCTTTCTGAATATATCTATTGGTTTGTCAAATTTCCATACTTGTTAAATGTCCATGTTTGAAGCCGGTCAAATTGCTATTTAAGTATTGATGTTGCTATTCCCATTATTGATTTAGCTTAATAAATTATCATTCATAAGTTGCTTTGGGACTTCACTTGACTTGTGTACTAGGTCGATGTTAGGTGTTTAATAATGCGACTAATGGATTTTGTTTACGCCAAGAGGGCATGTGACTTCTTACCTAATTATTAAATTAATAGAGCACGTGATCATAGTTCAATTCGTGTATTTGCTGGCCATGCAAATGCAATCCATTTTCATTTTAAATTTGCCTTTTGTAGGGAGAAAACATTGATGTTTTTGAAGAGATTGAATTTATAAGATTTTGGTTCCCATTAATCCTATATTTCCGGAATCATTTGAGCCGTGATCTTGTTTACCCTAGAAAACAAAGTACAATGTTGCTCATCATAAAAATAATATTGATCATTAACTCGTTATAATTTTAAACAACTGAAAATCACGCATTCCACATGGAAATAATATTTTATTGATAAGTAAAATAAAATATATAACTAAGATCTTCTCGTCATAACTAAGCTTAGTGAGCAACAATCAAGCTATTGAAATATAACGCAATATAGCAAATAATTAAACATTGATCACTCTTCATACCTACCTAAGAACGAGAATAGTATAATCTTTTAGATGTACATTCAATGATTTAAAGAAATAATTGAACAATCTTCAGTCAACTTTTACATAAACTCTGAAGATGAGACACATTTTCTTCTTCAAATAGGACTTTCGGTTCAGTCTGACCCAAGACATATTTGAGGGCTTATATTAATATTAAGAGTTGTGGGGGAAACTGTTCCACTAAATTTTCAGCTTCTATAGTGTAATAGAAACATGGCTCCTTCAGTGGTTACTGTTTCTCCTCACTTTTCATACGCTTTCTTTTATGTGTGATCTGTAAATTATCAAGGTTTCCAATAAAGATCGATTAGATCATCAATAACAATATAAAGAAAGGTCAACCATTTATGTGTGATCTGTAAATATCAAGGTTTCCAATAAAGATCGATTAGATAATTAATAACAATATAAAAAAAAAGTCAACTAGTAACATTTGAAGCTTCTGTTTCTATTTTTCTGACAACAAATAAATTAGTGCTTTCTTAAATAGATAATATATATCATTTTAAACAGAAAGTATTAAAAATCTAAACTTCCTAAATAAAAGAAACTACTTAAAACACCTTTTCAGCTTCAACCTTCAACCCTTCCACCTTTTTCATTCATAATAACTAATTATCTATTATGTCTTTATAACCTGTATTCACAATAGCACTTTCACTATTATCATCTTGTATAATTGCCAAAGAGTTTTTTGATAGTGTTGAAAATGAAAAGAAATCATCCTAAATTTTCAGAATATAAAAACCCGTAAAGAACAATTATATTTATGTTTAAAACAATTTTATGTCAAATTTTTAATGTTACAAATTTATGAATGAATAATGACTTCACTAGTCAAAATTTATAGATTCTGTCTCCACACTTTATCTGTAATGATCCCTCAAGACTTGGGAAGTGCCCTAACTAAATTGATTAATCTTATGTATAACGTGATATAATAAAAAAGTTAGTCCGGCCAAAGCAGATTCAGTGACATTTCAACCGGATTCTGCCGGCGGCATTAAGTAAGCTTTTCATTGATATTCTGGTGCCTGCCAATAAAAATACGAGTGCTCTAAAACTTTTCTTCCATAGTGTTCAAACCATATGAGCTCTTCATTGCAAATAAATTTAGACACCCAACCAGTTCCTATAAAAGATCCCGAGAGAACAGGGCAAGAATATCTAACCATAGTACCATTATTGAGTGAAACTGAGAATAGACAATTTCTTTGATCGTATTTTAATACGAAAATATCTACAGTGGCATTTGTTTTAGGGAATGATATTATATTTCCAGAGTCATTTCTAGGAAAATTATAATTAAAAATGTTATTTTTGAATATATTTAAAACATATCCGGATACATTTTAATTTTTTAAAAATTAAAATCTAAAATAATTGAAATATAAATTAAGTAAAAATTGTGTTTTTTAGAAAAATAACTTCTTACAATTATACGAAAACAATCACTTTTCCTCGCACCAATAAAAGTGAAGAAATCATAATTGTTCTAGTTCATAGTTTTGTCACTTTTAATCAGTACAAATGAGTTACTATTTCTCTTTAGAGTCCCTTCTATTTATAACTTATTTTTCTAAACAAGTAACTCTATTCAAGTACTGGGTAATCAACTTCCCGCAACCGAAGTACTGAATACTGCAAAAACCTGATTCCGAAATTTAAGGAGTTAGTTGTTATTTTTCGGTCTTAGTTGTTAATCCTGTACGAATAGCACGTCATCATCTATGGGTCGACTGAGGATCGACACCACACATTGCCTGATGGGTGACTTCTTTTATGCTGTCCATACCGTTGCAAGAGTTATTTTCTTGCATTCTCGCGTCCTTACTATTGCCCAAAAGATGATCATTGTGCTTATATCACCAAATGTGGCCTTAAGTATTGAGTAAATAGTTAAGTTGAGTATTCCTCTATATTAGGAGTATTAAGGACACTCACTATCCGTTTATAAGTCACTTTTCCACTTTGCATGAAGGCCACTTACATTTCAATGAGGAATCATTGTCTTCACCTCTTTCTCATTGCTTAACACTGTGAATCCAATCTTATCACTTATCAAATAGGTGACTCATTATCTCCAGGGATTAGGTTCCTAAGGCTATTACAGTATAAAAACATAAATTACAACTTTCCTAATAATCAACAAAATCTAAGAATAATTTTTCAACATTTCTATCAACCATAAAAATGTACCAATCCCATATTTACATTCTTAGGAATCGACTTTTTTATCCATGTATAATTCCAATGACCAGAATGGAAAACTAAAAGGTAGCTTAGTTTGAAACTCCATTGGTGAACATGTCATCTGTACTTTGCTTCAAGCCAATTTATCGCCCAACTGTATTAGTGACATTTAATTATATTCAAAGTCTAACTAGGGAGTACAAATTAATTGATGTGAAATAGTGGGCCTCTTATGCTCTTACCGAATAACAAATATAAGTTCCTTTTAGGTTGAGGTTAGATCAGAAAGGAAGAAATGACAAGTGCATAGAGTTGAGATTAAAAAGTACCGCTTTATTGGAAGTTTCTCCCCCACAGCTTACATATTTGTCTTGGGTCACCTCTCGTCCCAAACTTTTCGAAATATAAAAGGTACGTTTTAAAAAGTTAATTCAAATTAAATGAGATGTGACCAACAAATGTGTAAGGCGTAGGATTGCAGTGGATCCATTCCCAAACTGAGATAGGTGGCAGTCCAAGATTTTGATGCTGAGGATTAATAAAACGGTCGATGAGACATGGCCGATCTCGGTCCAGTTACATATACCATTCCAGAAGGTAGAATAAATAAATTACGTATTAATTAATGCTATGAACAGTGAAATTAACATAAGCATAAGAAAATGCAACACTCTCGCCTTTAATGATATATTTTTTGAATTATGATCAAGGTCAGTTATAGAAGATACAAGCTGTGCACCTAGAAAAAAAAAAAATGTAAGATTCTGTGTACAGAAAAAACATATACACCTATCATCCGCGGTCAGATCCAACTATGTACAGTCAATCTCATGTCAGAAAAAGTTCTAGTTTGATGTCCATACCTAAGCAGGGTGCACATTTTCCCTTGTTTATAGTCACCGAATTCCCAAGCTCCTGGAATATTTCAGTTCGAATGTCGAATATATACATAAACACACATGTATAAGTTGTGTAAATATTTGTCTTAATTGTAGCTAACAAGAATTAAGCTTGTGAATCAATATCTAGCATAAACTAAAAATATTATATTAATGAATTTATTAAAACTTATTTATTATAATAAAAAATGTAAAATAGGGCACTATTTTATACAAGTTTTTCACAAAAATTGGGAAAACTCCATTATTCTTTTTTAATTAAAATTTGCATTGCTAGATAAAAAAAAACATATCTAAGCAATCAATTTATGTTGTGTTCCGATTTAACAATCGTATTAAAGATGAAGAGTGGCGTCAACTGCGCATACCTCCTTCCACCCATCAGATTCATGCAACCGCCATTCCCTCGAGAAGTTTGATTTGCCCCAAATATAAAAGTTTTCTCCTGCAACACGTGTCTGAGCTCAGCTAGATGATAAAATTTGTCATTAATGATGAATCACTGACATTAAACTATTTAAAAAATAAAAAGTTATGTGAAAAGCAAATGCTAACAGAAGTCGTGTTCTTCAGACACTTTTATTCTTAATTATTATTACCTCTTGGTCTGGACGAAAAGAATTTAATATATTTTCTTTTGAGTCCTTGCACCAAGAAACAAATAACTCAATATAGCCAACAGGAAAAGTAATCCAAGATTACGGCAATTCGAATTTGTAGGGGATAAATTATATAAAAAAAAAAAAAGTAATGTAGAGGGTAAACCTTTCTACACATCCCGGAATGCTGAGGCAGTTTGAAATGAGATCCATTGATTGGCTGGCACTCAGATGTCAGAGACAGCTAACATTTCAAGAAAGTTGAAAGATTGAAATTGTTAAAAAATTGGTATATCCACTGAAATTTCAAGCGGCAAAAGTACATGCTACAAGGCTCGAGAATTAACTCAAGAAAAGTACATCAAGCAAAAATGTAGCCCGAAATATAAATTAAAAACTAAAAAAAAGTACCTTGCTAAAGAGTTCAATTGGCGGATCTTGCTGAACCTCCTTTTCGGACTGTAAATCAAATTCCTGTATGAATTGAAGCAAGGTGCAGTTATTAAAATTTTCTACTCAAAGAAAATCATCGGAAGAAAAAATCAATAAACACTACGCCATACCATTGGGACTGTTGTTTCCTGTCTGCAGTTACGGAAAACACCATCTCCTTTACTTTGAAGTATCTGTAGGCAGGCATCGGAGGAATGAAAGATGAAATTAAATACAAAATTACAGATAACGGGGTAACAAAAGAATCTGAATTTCAGACTTCAGTGGGTATCTTACAGAAGTCAGATTACTCCCATACATAATAAAGAAAACAAAATAAAATGAACTAAATAGAGTTATCTACTTATCTCATAATTTCATTCACTAGTTTTACTTAAATTGCCTTTAGGATTGTGTACAAAATTTTCTACTGGAAAGTTTTCCTGAGACTATCTGAAATAATGTCATGTAAATCCTGGACTCTTTTTAAAAAAAGAGTCGCCTTTCTTCTGAAGACTTGCTTAAATTAGAGTTTGAAAGAAATTTTGACGTAAAAATATAGAAGAATGACAATTGAAATGGAAAGACACTATTGAATCCAGCAAAATTATATAGGTGTTTTTCACTTGCAAGTTCATCTTAACTAAAATGGGCTGGTAAAAGTATAGTGGTCCATTTATTATTAAATTCCGTGTTTAATTATGTTTATATAACAAATACTGAGGTCCAGATGCAAAGTTTAAGAAAGAAGTCAGTATTAGTACTAAATGCATCTATAAGCCAAAATGTATATCATAGTCAAGGTAATTCAGGAACAACTTCCTTTTATAAAATATTTAAGTTAAATCTGGCTTGAATATGAATATTGTTTTACGTAATGAACAGCTTGATGGTGATGATATATCTATGATTAATGTTGCACTATACTACTATGAAGGAGATAAATCCTATTGTTTAATAAAATAAAAACACTACAGCCTGCAAGTTTTGTTTAGTTTCATCATTGAAGCATAAAGATTGTATAAACTATTTCAAATGGAAAAATTTTAAATCATATCTCTCACGCCACCAAAAATATAATTATGCTTCACATTTTATTCTTTGCTAACAAGTTACTATCATGTACCTTATCCAAATTTATTGACGTCTCATTACCTTCTTATTAAGTGGGCGAGCTTTAAAAATGTGTGTAAACCCCAATCCATCATACGTTGGTGCACCTCCTGCGGTAGGTCTATGGACAGAGAGCATTTTGTAGTTAGTACAATTGTTCCATGAAAGTCAAAGTTTGAAAGAACATTATCACTATCACCAAATTTATTACCTTCTTAAATCCTTGATTCTATTTTCTAAAGGAACAGTAGTATGCTTGTCCCAACCCTGCAACCAGATAACTTCGGTTTCAGACAGGCTAATCATATCTATCGTGCAACAGGAAAATAAAACAAGAAAACGCATATCAACGATAAAAAAACACATAACAATTGTTAATATTTAAAATTGAATGGAAAAGATAAAATTAACCTTATCAGAATCATAGCAGTGAAGTGAAGATGACGTAGCAGATGTGTGTTGGATTGCCCTCTCCGAAGTCTTCAAGTGAAACTCCTGAGAAGTAAATACAGAAAAACCCGAACTTACAGATAAATATGTAGAAACAAAATCATTTTCCTGATTATATGTCCATTTCTTTTCCTTTTATAATAATAGTAAAGTAATAAGTATGGATGAATAGAGAAACTAAATATCAGAACTCGAGCTTACTTGAAATTCAGGCAACCGCGGAGTGCTCCTTTTGGGAGGTGGCAATGAAGGAGCCTCAAGAATCTAGATTGTGGACATAATTTAGAGAAGATGATAAGAACAATGCACCAAACTAATCAAACAAAAAAAAAAAATTATACATCAACGAGAACTAACTTTTCTATTTAATGGACGAGCTTTGAATCTGGGAGCAGCAACTGTTACTCGCTCTGCCTCAACAATATTTTTAGGTCTGCAAACCACATTTATTTCTTAATGTCTATTGTCTTAAAAAAGAAAATTCATCATCAAAATTTCAGTGAACATCAGACATCCACAATCACAAACCTTATCCTATCTGCTCTCTGTGCTGTTCTAAGGTCAGGCTCCCTTGGAATAGTAAGCCTCAGCTTCGAACTTGCAGAGTTTTGTTCAACCATGAAATCCTACAAGAACATACAAATGCGTAGAGTATATATCACATAAACCTCTTTCCTGCCCCTTCATGAAACAAGATCATTTTCTCAAAGATATAAAATTGTTTCATACTCTTCCCATTTGCAGTTAGATACTTAATACAGGATACCTTTAGCCATTAACAAATTCCTACTCAAAAACAGCATTGTATCAAGAAAATAAACTGAATTTTATAACTTCTTTTTTGGAAAAATCAAATAAGGAATAACGTATTAAGGGGACAAAAATATGAGTACCGTGCAATCATATGAAGAGGATACTTGACAATTTTTGAATAATCTACATTTACCAAGGGAAGATTCAACAATTCTGCATTAGGATTCATACCCTCATTCGAGTCTTGTGGAAAAAATTGGTTTGAGGCTTCACATCTGAAACCTGTCACAGAGACAATACATTAAGCATTTCAAGCGCCCTGTCTAAAATAAATGAGATGTCAACATTACTTAACCAGCATTTGAGTTCCTGCTCCACGTTTCAAGTACTTCACTCTACCACCCAAACATTTGAGACTAAGTATATTTGGGAGGTAACGGGATAATTATTAAGAAAGTTATGTAATATACCAAATAACCAAAAGATTATGACATTCAGTTTATGTTAATCTATATTTTTGCTTCTTTCATTTTAAAAAATTATCAAACTAGAGAATATTTATTAGAAATGAGAAATTTGTTCTCCCTTCCCTTCTCCTCCAAAACCCAACTCTCAAACACACCCTAAAAATGTAATTCTACTAATGCATTTGACCGGTACACATGACAAATATCAACCAAACACTTAAGTTGCTTAGAGCAATTTTGATACATCCAAATGTAACAATGTTAGGAAACTTTGTCAAGATGCATCATTTGCCACTTGCTACAAACTGCGTAAAATTTCACAGCATTACATAGTCAGCTTTATGATCAATTTCAGGTTTATATCTATTTAGGATCAAAGAGAGAAATAAGAAGGCAGTTTCTTTAAGTATTGTAAATTAGAAAAGAAAGAATTGAGCAACTTACAGACCTTACACAAGCGACCACCCTCTAGTTTTTGCCTCTTGGCAGCTTGACCTTCTACCCCAGAAGAGATAGATAAATTTTGTTCATTCTGAGTTAGTCGCTTTTGAAATCTGAGAATGGAAGAGTTGCAGATATAAGGTTATCTGGGTTTTTTTTTTGCAGAAAAAAATAATCAAAGATATACAGGAATAATACTCTCACAACCACAACCATACTTATTAAACAATATATGACTTCATTGAGAATAAAATGCCCGCTCAATTTAGTGATACACCGCTTCAAGCAAAATGCTGTAGTATAGTTCAACGAAATGGTACATTTCGAAACAAATGGCAATTCATATTGCCATTCTACTCCTTACACCCAAGGAAAAAACCATGTCGCTTTAAATATGAAAAATGGTAATTTATTCTAATATTCACCTTGAACCAACATTTTTAGCAGGGAGATTTTGCTTGGCCAATTGACTAGAGGTAGGTTTCATTAATGTTGAACTCTTTGACACGGCAGACTTAGCCTTAGAATTCAAATTGTTGCTGATTGTCTTACTGCCAAAGGTAAGTCCTAGAAAAAGACACAAATTCAATTTTCAAGCAGAATAAGAATAAACAAGTTGAAGCATATGAAAGAGGTTAAAGGCAGATAAAGAGAGAAAATGAAGAGAATTGCAAAGGCAATGTTATAAATATCAGAAGCTGAATAAAACAATAATGCCATGTGTTAAAGATATAATACCACTCAAGTACTTCCATCTAACAGCTTAAACTTTTGGGAGAGTAGCTATTGACATAGTATAAGCCTAAATGACTGTGGTATGGAATTTGATCCCTGATCCATCATTTTTCATAACTAAATAAGGTAAGGTGAGATCACACATTGTCTCCACCTTAATCTTCTGGGAGAGTTAATCCTTAGCAAAATTGAAACCACAGTCATACCAGGAATAACCATAGCACAAGAGACAATTGCAAAATAAATGAGGATTATACGTCAAACAATATCATTAGCAGCTGGGATTGTATATTTAATTTCTAGAAAGAAACCTATTACTCCAAAACTGCATTCGTGAAACTAATCAATTGATGCTAATTTTATTCACATAATAATAAGGATTATAAGATGCTAAGCCCCTGAGCAGATTTACGTTCCTCATATTAGTATCTGGATGATGGTATTGTATCAGATTGTTACCTGTAGGTAGTTGTAGTGGCCTTGTACTGTCATTTTGTAGAATTCCAACCAACAATTGAGAGATATTTCCACCAAATGCTTTTGGACCTAACAATTACAGAAGAAGGCATCAACAACAAGTCTAGATAATGTATTGAGAGCAGAAAGCTTGGTTATATGACAACTGTATCTCGGTTTAAGCCCATTACATAAGAGTTTTCAACTTACCACTTCGAGAGGAATACACATATGTACTGCATACAGGTCACTGTTGCAATTATATGAGAAGGACCTCAACAAGAGTGTGATAATTTAAAAATTACGCTAAGGCTTGCACAAAACAAGCCTGGTAAAGTTTTGCTATCTGCTAAGTAGCAGGCGGTGAAAATGTGTCCACATTCAACAACCATAACTTTACATTGGTTCAACTTCAACTAGGGAACACACAACATTTAAATTCACAGCCCAGACAAAAAGGTCCACATGATTACCAACAGAGAGACCCTACCCTACAGGGCCAGGAAAAAAAGCTCCCCAATTTCAATTATTTTTTATTCACATTAACAAAATCAATACATAAACTATAGAGTTTTTCGGTTCAGTTTATCTAATAGAAACCATAAATTATTTTTGCTAGTTTGTCGAGAGAGCTTCAGGAAGATAAATTATTATTCCCCAATGTTGAAGCCATAGTAAAAAAGATATCAGTATAACAGCTAATTACTGATCAATCGGATCACCTAAGGCGTAAATAATAGAAAAAAAAATGAAGAATTCATGAGGCAAAAGCAAGCACTGGGAAGACAACTAGAATATACGAAAGCAAGTTGATTGCGACGTCGTTTTGAACTACTTTCAGTGAGAATGAGAGTCGCATAAAGTTAGAGAAAATTCAACAGAACAAGTAAACGGCATTGAAGAAAGTAAAATGGTTGAGGCATACCATTATCTTCAAAAGTCGTGTCCGAAACTCCCGTCCCTAACGGAACACTGGATTTTTCATCGTCAATACTACTCGTACAGTCCAGATGTTCCGATTTTGCCGAATCGCTAACATCCAAGAACAGTTCCTCTCTCACAACCAGCCTTCTCACAAACGCTGAAGCAAAGAAACAACAACACAGATTGCGTAATTTCAGCAACAACAGTAGAAGAGAGTGTGTAGACCGAAAAGAACGAAAATAAAAGGGGAAAATGAAGATAGCAAGCAATTTGGCAGAATGTGGCAAACGACAAACGAGGAAACGGGAACGAAGACGCTTCATGTAAATATTTGAAAAGCATGCTAGAAAGAGAAGGAGACTAACGCGAAGGAGGGTAACTAGCGGCATTTTGAAACCAAAGTTCAGCTTGGTGAGCTTCCTCTGGAGTCTCCGGTCGAGTGAAATCGAAGAACCGAGCAGCGTCAAACTCGTAATCGAGATCGATTTCATGAGCAACGAAGACGTGTTCGATTTCTGCGTCTTCGTCTTCCTCCATCACCACCGTCATCGACATTACCTCTCTCTCACACTGTCACTGTCTATTTATCTACGGTGTCGTTTAGTAGGTGAACTGAGTGCAATGCGGATTCGGAGCTCCGAATCTAATCCCAACAACAGAGAATCCGTTTATTCTGCGCTTATAGAGATAGCTGTTCAGTGACACTGAGAGGGAAATGGGTTTTGTTTTAAGGGGTTTTGGTTTAAATTGTAATTAAAATAACTTGTAATTTATTCTTATTTTTAATTATTTATGTCTTAAAAGGAAAATATTTAGTGTCTGTGAAGAAGAGGAAAGTGGTACTCCCATGCCATTCTAAAAATTTAATTTTAATTAATTATGTTTTTATAAGGAAATATTTTAGTGTGAGGGGAAGAGGAATGTACTACTACCATTCTTTACTTGGAAGGTGGCAGCAGGAGACAAGGCACAGAGTCCCTTGCAGCTTTTTCGTTTATTTAATTAATTTTCCAATTTTGTTTTAAAATACTCTTTTACAAGAGTTTCTTATCAATCAAAATATTATTTTAATATTAATTCTACTTATATAAAATTGAATAAAATTACTTATATACTTTTATTTTAATTAATTTATATTTATAAAATAATATTTTTATTTACAGGAAACTTTAATTATGTCTTTTCTTACATGGAGACTGAAATTTGTGACTGGAAAAAAAACACAAAAGCTTTGTTTGGTTTTGGATAGTGGATTTGAATGTACTGAGGGGATGGTTCTTAAAGTACCGATTTATGACTTAGTGACTGAAATTTGAAGAGTAAGAAGATGGTGGAATTAGTGTAATATTTTATCCACATTAAACAAATAAAACTACAGAAGATGGAGAATTTCATTGTTTTGTCTATGGTGTGTTACTTCCAGGGTGACATTATGTTTTCATATGAAGGATTAGTTTAATTTTCAAGATTTGGGATACGATGAACCTGTTTGGAGATTTTTAATTTCGGCGCCTGCTCATTTTTGTCTTTTTTCTTTCTTTTCTTTTCTATGTCAATTTGTTTTAGCATTATGTTTTTTTTAAAATAATTACAATATTCTTTTTATACTTAAATTTCATTTAGTTGTAAGATAGAGATGTATCTCTCTTTTATTTTATTAATAAAATAATATATAAAAAAATGTATTAAAAAATCGAATAAGTGGTACATTATTAAACATAAAGAAAATATATGTATATTTAAAAATTATAGAGTATAAATGCCATACTGTCAACAAAAATAAAGAAAATGATTGAGTATCTATTTAAAAGCTACCGGTATGTGTGTCTTTCATCTAGTATGATATTAAAAATATGTAATCATCCTTTTTTGTAAGATGCAATATTTTTTTTTTCATTATTACTACGGTAATTTAGTTCAAAAAAGATTACTATTATTATAGTTTAAAATTATAATTATAATTGCATTGCCAATTTCTACTTTAAATAAATTTAATGCATTCCTTTAATATAATAGTTTACTTAATATATCAATTTTGTGTATACTTTTTTTCTATAAACATGATTTAAAATTTAAATATTTATCTTTATTAACATATATAAAATTATCCGAAATTAATATGTCAAGTGAGTTAGATTCGCCATCTAAATAAAAATATTTGAATAAAATTAAATTACTAAAAGTAATTTATATTTTTGTTTTAATTTATTTAATAGTTTAAATTGAATTTGATCAAAATTATTTTTATTAAGGTCTAAATCGAAGATACTAAATCAATAACTAAATTTATATATAAGATTTAATCAACTAAATGGAGGCTTAAATTTAAATCTTTTAATATATTTGAAAAAGCTTTGGAATCTTTTTAACTAGGTGTAAATATTTAACAATTTGAATAATGATTATTCTCTAAAATAAGTTTACTTATACACTTAGTTAAATAACATAATTAAATATTAATTGAATGAATATTGACTTTTTTAATGTAGTTAAATAAAATATTTAATAATTAATTAAATATTACAATGTATTTTTAATTATTTTAAACAAACATCTGTGCCTTGTTAATTGAATATATTTAATAAATTAAAGCTAAATTATCTGATTTTTTTCCAATGAACTTAGTAAAAAATTATTTCTTCAAAGCAGACCTAGAGCAAAATTCTCAGCTGATTTTCTTATAACCAATGCCAGAAACTTCTTCAGAATTTAGCTTTAGCTTTTCTGGCGCCAAATTTTGGACTTTGTAGTTTCTTTTTTTCTTTTTAAAAAAGAAGAAAAAATTAAAATTAAAATTAGAAAAAAAAGTGATTTAAAATAATTAATTAAAAATGTTGAGATTAAATTAATTACTTTAAAAGAATGTACAAAATAAAAAATAATGTAAGAGTAAATAAATTTTAGTTTTGTAATATAATTTGAAATTAATTTTTTGTTATTGGTTTGTTAAGAAAAAATTACAATAGAAAATAAAATTATAATTTTGGAATTTTAATTAAAAAATAAATATAATGGTTTTAAATAAAATAAATATTATTTGGGTGGTGTAAAAAATGTGAAATAAATTATTATTGATTTAAAAAATTTATTGCTATGTGTACGATGATAATAAAATTTTTGAATGTTAAAAAAACTTTAAAGTATATCTTAACTTATTTTAAAAATAATATTGTTGATTTGAGAAAATATATTTTGAAAAATTATTAGTCTGACAAAAAAAAAAAATCAAACTATTCGTGCAAGAGGATCTTTCTCTTGTCTTGTCGCAGTAGTGAACAGCTGGGTCCCACTGTCTGTACTAGTTTTGACTCCTATATCCAACTATGGACCATGTGCGAATCCAATGAACAATTATGTTTTGAGTAAACTTACAGCTACCCCTTGCATTTTTTTAAAAATTTTGTTTATTCTTTTTATATAGGTATAATGTACATGACTTTTAAATAATTAAAATATGCTAATACATTCTTAAACTAATTAAGATGTATTAATATATTATTTAAAAACTAATAATCCTTATATTATCTATTCGATATTAGTGATGATTTGTTTATTGGTTTGCTAAAAAGTACTACTGGTGCCCATTATAATAGGACACGAAAAAAAAAATCCACATTTCTTTTTATCCTGACACCCATTAATTTACTTTAAATTATTTGTATTTACTTTTATAATTTTTAAATCATGTTCTTCATATCATAATTTATTTGCTTTCTACTCAAATGATTTTAAATTTGGGACGTAAAATTAATATTTATATATTGATAAAATAATATACATATATATATATATAAACAAAAGTGAAATATATTAAATACAATGGAAGTCTTATTTTATTTAATACTAAAATATTGAAAATATTTGTCATTTCTTTGTTTGAATTGGTCACTTGACAGTGGTAAGTCTTAATATTTGGTCTGTTTAATGTATTTGTTAATTTGTTAATGGTCTATGCTGTGATATGATTTATTTATATTTAAACATATTAATATTATTATTTTCTTTTATTTTTTAAATTATTGCGGACACAATTATTGTGGTCAATTGGATAAAAAATAGAAGTCTTCAAGTTTAATTTTAAACTCTAAGTTGCCCCTAATTTTAAAAGTTAGGTTTAAAATTCTTAGGATATTTTAATATTATGTATTATTGTAACATCCTACATAATATAATTTCTATTTAAGCAATTAAGATAATACAATCATGCAAATCTTACAGTAATAGTTAATAGATATCAAAATACATAAGCATACTAAACTAATTTTAAAATATGTTTACAAAATTATATATAAGTTTTTCAAAATAAAACACTATTTCTATCAGCATTTCTCAGCTTAAGTGATCTTCCAAAAATCTATCCACAATACCATTTGTTTCCCGTATCAAAAATACGATCATCACATATAGATATCAAAACACAAGCACAACTAGATAAAGAGTAACCTAACAAATTTTCAATTTTAAGTAGTTCAAAATCATTTAGAACAATGTACAAAGGTTAACACAACTCGAATGTCTCAGGATCATTCATTTTAGTCAATTAAATGAAATCATTTCAATTATAAGATAGGTGATATCATTTGGAGTTACCAATGCTCCAACTCTGTTCATAGATTACATGAATAAAATCTTTCGTCCTTTTCTAGATAAGTTGTTGTAGTATTTATAGATGACATCTTTATCTATCCAAGGATTGAGGAGGAGCATGGTGAACATCTAAGGTTGGTGTTGGAGACTTTGGGGGAGCCAAATTGAAGATTTTTGGAGGATAGTAATACCCTACAGAATATAACTTTTATTTAAGAAATTAAGATAACACAATCATGCACATCTTACAGTAATCCATAGTTAACAGTTATCAAAATACATAATCATGCTAAACTGCAATTTTAAAACATGTTTACAAAATGATATACAAGTTTTTCAAAATAAAACACTATTCCTATCAGCATCTTAAATGTAACACCCCACAAAATATAACTTCTATTTAAGCAATTAAGATAACACAATATCACATCTTACAATTATTCATAGTAGTTAACAGGTATCAAATATACGTAATCATGCTAAACTGCAATTTTAAAGCAACATGTTTACAAAATCATATACAATTTTTTTCAAAATAAAACACCATTCCTATCAGCATCTCTCAACTTAAGTAATATTCCAAAGATTCATCTGCAACACCATCTGTTCCCGTGTCAAAACACGATCATCATAGACAGATATTAAAACGCAAGCACAACCACATAAAGGGTAAACTAACAAATTTTCAATTTTAAGTAATTCAAAATCATTTAGAACAATATAAAATGATTAACACAACTCAAACACCTCAGGATCATTCATCTCAGTCAATTAAATGCAATCATTTCAATTATAAGATAATGACACATTACAGACTTGACTTTACCTGTCATACATCTCCAAGTTGTGAACTCACACAACTTTCAAATAAATGAATCATCAATCATATATGACAGGGCTAGTCCCCGTGACCAGCTATGTTTCAAGCTGCAGTCACCCAGTACAGACCTTCTTCGACTCTCACCACCTAGTAATGATTATCTATTGAATTCCTATTACTAGTAGAGTTAGGATACCAATCGTTATTGATTAGATCCTTAGACAATGCACTTCCTAACTGACATAGGCATGGGTTTTTTCTTTCTTGAAAACACTATACCTAGATCTTAATCAACTCTATCAACATTTTTAATCACATCACAATATAGATCTCTACTCATGCATTCATTTACTTGTTAATCTCAATCTCAAAAATGAAAGAAATCACTAAACCATCAATACTATTAAACTAAAATTATCAATTCATTTGCATTACATAAGTATCAAACAATCCAAACATAAAAGCCAATTTTTTTTAGCTTGAGCGAGAATAGTCCAGAGAACACTCTCGTTCTAGGGTCATTCTTGCACGGGCAAAATTCTTTCGCATGGGTGAGAATACCTCCTCGCCTGGGTGGGCTCCGCTCGAGAAACTGATGAAAAAAAGACCTGAGAGGTACTTCACCTACATAAATATTGTTAGCTTGAATTAATTTGAGGATGTGTTTTAATTTAAATATAAATAGTTATATTAGAAATGGAGTTTGAAAACTGATAATTTTGTAATATAAAGTATAGAAGAAATGGTAACGTATGTAAATATTGAGTTGAATATGAATTAATGAATTGAATATGTATAGAGGTAGTAAGAATTATAGAAATTGATATATAATGTGTTGTATTTATATTATAAAAATGAATTGATTATATATGAGTTACGTAGTTGGATTGAAGTAAATTGTAATTTGAAAAATGCTAAGTTTCCAATTTTATAAAAAACGTACTATTAAAATGCAATATTCTTTTGAAAAATCTAATGTATATGGAGATGTAATATTGAGAATAATATTCTTTTGAAGAATCTAACGAATGTAATATATATAGAGATATATTATAGAGAAAAATAATTTTATAAAAAATCTAACGAATGAAATATATATATATATATATATATATATATATATATATATATATATATATATATCATGAACTCCTTGTGATGATAGTTATTAAATAAGATGTTGCGAGATGTTATAAATGTGACCAGTTTTACTACAAACTAAACATTGTGATTTATTGTAACTTCTTCCTTTGTTGTTCTTTCTTTGATAAAGTTTACCATAGCCTCTGAAATTTCCTGTTCTGAAATGTGTTTCCTTGCATTATAAACTTACCATTTTGTTTTATGTTGCATCTGCCTTGCATATGAAAAGGATTAATTGATAAATTACACTAGTTTGACCTGTATAAAACTCACAAATTTTTCTTCTTCTTTTTCCTTTCTATTCTATTTTATGGAGTGACTAGGACAGTTTCATTATAGTCACTTTCATTATCGGTAATAAGGTACGTATCAAAAATTGAATAAGAATTAAAAATTATAACTGCAAGAGACGATGTAGTTTCATACAAGTCAAAATCATATAATAAAAGAGAAAAATATAGAAAAAAGACTATCTATTTTTTTTTCAATTCCCCTTGCAATAATAAAGAGAAATGCTCCCACAATAATTAATGTATAAGCACTAGTTACTGTAATTCTTTATTAACGTAAGCATCAAGTTCTTACATTAAAAAAATAAGATGAGAAAATCCATTTCTCACATAAAAGAAATTTGTTGAGGTAATCCATAAAAAAACTAAGAAAGTAGAATTCTAGAGATGAAATGAGGCATGTTGAGACAATGATTGAAAATGGAAACACTCTAAAACAATATTTTGTAAACTTGGTTTGATAAAAAATATGTGAATTTCTAAAATAAAATTTAACCTAGGAACTGATCTTCAAAATATATGGGCGGTAATGTACTCTCTTAATTTAGAAGATCAGTGAGTTTTCTGCTGGTCTCGTGAGAGGACTGGTCATTTTACTTTTGAGCATGGAAATTCGATCATATAAAGGAGAACATTGAACATAAAATTTTGAATTTTATTTTTTAAAAAGTTTAGATTTTTTTTTATATTTGTTTTTGTTAATATATAAAGTGTTCTATTTGACTAATAAAAGAATAATGAGTTACAGTGATTATACAATCTTGTTTACTTTTCAGTACGAATCTTAAGTACAAAATTACAAGGTGGTGTGTTTGAGACATTACGATTTTCACAACCATGAAGTAAAAGCTTATTTAATTTTCAGTAAATTATTGTTTGGTCCTTGTAATATATATATATATATATATATATATATATATAT
>Ga0099825_1002197_pt1 | contig 25846 bp, 11 predicted proteins | sample SiratroredBW_FD_76838 | JGI IMG/M metagenome (GOLD analysis project Ga0099825, IMG submission 76838) | Root nodule microbial communities of legume samples collected from California, USA - Siratro red BW | ecosystem: Host-associated > Plants > Roots > Nodule | place: USA: California | collected... | reverse complement strand
AAGCCCTCTGGCTAACGGCAAGTGGAGGCAAGATAATTTCTTTTAATTTAGATGAAAAAGAGATAGTTTGATGAAAATTGACACGGTGGCAAAGTTGAAAACCATGAGGGATACATGAAAACCTAACTCTGTAGTAGCATTGAAAATGGCAAAGTATGGACATCGTATATATGTATGATATTGATGTTCCTGTGTCCCTCTTTCATTAAATACTGTAATATTGTCGTTTTTTCTTGAATGCTAACCGTTAGATATGAAATTTTATAAAACCTCTAGCGTACAGATACTCCAAAATTGATACGCATATCAGATATTGATACGCATGTTACACCTTAATATCTATGGAATTGCACTTATGATGACTTCTTTGTATCTTTGAAGCTATAGTAAATATTATGGTAATCGTATTGAACCTTGGCTTCTTTCAAATATGACCAATGATCTTTTATGACATTTTGACAGGGTTGGGGAAGAGTATGTATTTTTTTGTGGTATGTTCATTAGGCAAGAATCTACTTTGGGATGAGCAACAGAAATATATGTGATTGTGGATTTTGTTATGATCAGGAGTTTTTTTCAGTTTTGATAATCTTCCACTGGTATAACTATGTATTAATGAATTTATGCGATTTTTTTTTTTTCAAACTTACTGTTAATATATCTAGGCTATATATTTTGGGCTTTCAAGAATATCTCGTATTCTTGCATATGTGCTGCATTGTATGGTTGTGCCCATGCTTCATTAAGTATCTCGGTGTTGGTCTTAATACGGTATTAGAGTTTCTATGATTAAATAGTTAAGATTTTGATCATTGTCATTCTCTTTAAAAAAAAAAAAATGAATTTGATCGCAACATATAAACATAAATCACAAATTAAGTTCCTTCCTGTATTAGTTAGGATGCATTACTTGTTTGCAGCTAGTTAGACAACTATATCAAGTGAAGATTTTGATATTATCGATGTAATCATGTAAACAGTGCTGGAGCCAGAAATCATACATATTGGATGAATAAATAGGATGGATCTGAAAACGAGTTATGGTTATGTTTGATAATTACCCTAATCAAGTGCATATTCAATAAATATTCTGCAGAAGAGAGATTAAGTCATAAGTGTTTCGTTCAGTAAGCTTATTTTGATAAGCCTAGTTGAAGCTTATTGAAACAAGTTGACTTAGTAAAAATGTCATAAGTCACAACAAGTTTAACCAAACACCTTCAATTTTCATATTACAAGTTCATGTTCTATATCCAAATAGGTTTTGCAAAACCTCTTCCAAGTTCCAAATGCTCCTATATTGTGGATAATAATGCATTAAAGTGGTCATGGGTCAAACAAATTTAGACGCTACTATTAGGTATCCGTTGCATTTATGCTAGTTTGTGAAATTGATACCTAATCAGTTTAGTTGTCTTGCATATCTTAGGATGTAAAATGTATCCCTTGATTAATCTTGGTCATACAATATTTTTATTCATTTGTATTTGGTTTGATTTGTTGATGATAATATTACATTGTTATAATCCTTATTATGATGTGTTTAAAGATAGACTTGAAATACAAAGAAATCCGAATAGTATTTTTGACTTGTGTATACATTGATATTTGTAGACTATATCTGACCTAGTTAAGGGAATAGAAAGTGAATAATAGTTACACAAATAAACTGAGCCAGTAGCCTAATGAACTAGTGGATCTTTTGTAAGAGAAATCCAATGACCTAATGAGCATAAAACAAAACAGTAAGAGCCAAAGAATAATAAATCTGTCAGCAAACAAAACCAGAGAAGCAGTTAGAAGAGGCGTCTACAACATGAGATGAATAATATGAACAAATAATCATGAAGTTATAGTAAAACACCATATATTATTGTACATGGAAGCAAAGTAGTGATGAGATAGGTCATGGAGGATGTCAGCACTCCGATACCATGTTCAAACAAAGACTTGAAAGAAAGCCATGCATCTGAATTGCATTTTTGACTTTTGTTTACATCTGGATTTCACTTGCAGTATTCTGACTTTGAGTTTCATTATACGAGATCTTGTTTTGCCTTTTGAAACGTACGATTACTTTTAGAAAAAAAATAAAAAATCTTCCCCCACCGACCCATTTGTATTTCCTATATCACTGAGGTACAACTGAGCAAGGAAACAATATAGCCTTTGTTTAAATACAACCACAAACAAGATTTCTATTCAGTTATTTCAGTGTATTTAAATACAACCCAGATTCAATAAAAGTTGTACACTTCTGCAACTCAAAATATTTTATATTAGGAGAAACAATACATTTTAAAAATAGTTTCTTTTTATGATTATGATTTTTATGAGCATTTGATAATGAAAACGAATATAAGATTTATTTAATTATTTATCTATTTTTATGTTCAATTTGATTTATCATGGTTCTTGCTAATGCATGGTAAATATGTATTTAAAGTTTTCATTGTGGGTGTTATGATATGTAGTCTATGATGGGTTTAATACCTATAGTTTCTATGATAACCGTTTGTTGCAACAAAAGAGATAATGCAATCTGTGAGTTGAATACTCATAGTCCTTATAAGTGCTGTTTACTGCTAAAGAAGAGAGAATGCAGGCAATGAGCTTACTGCCCGTTGTTCTATAAATACCGTTTGCCCCAACAAGGAAATAGAGTAGCCAATTGGTGCAATGTGAGGTGACGGTTCATGGAAAGATTTATTATTATTATTATTGATTACGATGTTAATTACTTTTGTAATGAGTTTTCAGTTGTATTTCTGTTTTCTGTTATACTCCTTGCCTTATTTAAATATAAAACTTGAGCTGTGTTTGCTTTCTCCTTCATGTCCACTTTGTTGATTATGCTCTCAATAAGTCATTGTCATTTACTCCATTCTTTCTTTTTTTTTCCCTCCAAATTCACTAGTGGTTTAGTGCTAGGCTCAATAGGATTGCCAATTCAACAACAAGTTTGTTCGCCCTCCGTTGCATATGATCGATTTGAATTGTCACCCCAATATATTGCAGCTTTTAGTATACGGATTGTGAGTAGAAAGAAAGTCTTTATTTCGAGATGTAGATGATCCTACTATTAAGTATGTCAATGATGTAATCATGATGTTTTGAGAGACTATATTAATTAGTATGCTTGAACTATAATTCCTAGATGAATTATGTGTGTGTGTATATAGTTGCATGGTTTCACAGGTAATTCAGTATATAGATTGTCCTATTTCAAGGGAGACTTTCTCCGATTTTTGGTATTCTTGTTTCTTTATTTGCTCTTTTGATGTTGTGTTACTTGACCATGGTTCTGTGTGGGACACAGTCCAGGGGTCGTGACACTTTTCAACAAGGCCCGGTCTATAAACCTTAATACAAAAGAAATCAATCATAAACTAATATCTTTAGATGCATTCTAGCAGTCAAACTTGGACTTTGGGTCTAGGTCCTGGGATCCTTTTATATCAGATCTATTACCTTCTAAAACGCATATAAAAATCATGGTTCCTGATTCATGTATCTATACTTGATATTTCTCTTGCCTTGTTGCAGGGGTGATGTTGCTGTGGCGATTGGTTTCGCTTTACTGTTCTCGGTGCTTGTTGTCTCATCCCTCACGACCCTTTATTTGAGGCACTTTTGGCTTTTTGGGGTTGTCATATGCTTCAATATATTTCTTCCTGCCCGGCTAAGAATGACTAGGCAAACATTGGCAGAAAGAAGGGCTAAGAATGACTAGGCAAACATTGGCAAGGAACAGGGAAAGAAGACTGCCATTGTCCATATGACAATTCATTCCTGTGGTATCTTAATTGTACACTGGTAGGCAAGGCCTTATTTCTTGGCGTGTAATTAATTTGCTCTTTCGTAAATACTCTTGGTGCTCCAAGTACTCGTCTAGGATACTGGAACTTGTTCCTGCCTCTGGTACAGACTGATCACAACCTCTATGCACAGACCAAGTGAATTTGTGGTTCATAAGTAATGCACATAAAAATGAGCGTAGTCAAGAGGCACAACAATTTTCTTGTTTTGTTTCTCAATGGGCTTCTAGATTTTCTTCAGGGAATTCCTAACAGGATTATCTGCAGTGTTTTTATATACATTGTGTGTAGCTGTGACTGTGTAGAGTTGTATAACTTGCAAATGTAAATGGTTATAATTGAAGAAATATAAGAAAATTTCTATGTGGAAATTGCAGGCTAGCTGTCCATGTAAAATGCATGTGTCCTCTGTAATATTTTAAATATGTTTTATTTCCTCTGTAATATTGTGAGACTAGATAGACTTTTTAGCATGCTTACTCCAAAAATCTTCCCGGAAATTTAAGGGTTCTCCTCTCCTTTTCATCGGATGGTGATTCACAGTAGTCGAAATGAAATTTACAGTTCCGGTAGATGCCTTCTGTCCTAATCATTAAGATTCAAATGTTTTTAATTTTGTTTTTTCAAAAGTGTGACAAATTTTAGTTTTATTCCTTCAAATTTTTAGTAGTTTTGATCCATACAAGTTTTCAGTAATACCTATCACTATCTATTGATAAGGTAAAATGCATGTATGCATGTAAAAGTTATATGTCAAGTCTAAGTTGTCATTGATGTGACATATTTACATGAATGTTACGTCATTACAAAACGACAGTGTAGATCATTTTTAAACACCGAAATTAATAATTTTCTGAAAGATAAATGGAAGTTTTTTTTTATGTTTATAGAGCTCAAAAATGTATTTAATTTTAGATATTATAAAGAAGACCTGGTGGTGGGAAGGATGACATGCGACTGATAATTGTTTTTTTCTTTTTTACTTTATAAAAGGTTAGAAGGGTGATTGTATGTTGGAACAGAAAGCATAATTATATCATCTTTAGTCAGACTCTGATCGTCATATTGCAAATTTTACGTCTCCTATGTTTGTTTCTGACAGAAATATAGGTTGAATTGATTAAACAGACGTAGGGAAATCCAAAAGAAATGCAACTTTGGTTGACCATATTTTTTTATATATAGTTAGTAAGTGGCTAAGTGCTGTCATGGTCCCCCACGGTTCCATCTTGTGGCACCTTGAGGCATTGCTCTAGGTATCGAATATCATGAGCAAGAGAGGAATGAAAAAAAGTTGGGAAAATATAATGAATCACAAATATGTGGTTTCATTAGGTGGCTCACATCACAGGTGACATTATTGCTCTAAAATAATGAGTGTGGCCCTCCATCAGATCTTCCTAATGTGTTTAGGCTCTTCTTTTGGATAATAGTTGAGTATGAACGATGCTCAACAATTATTGCTGCAACAACAATACTCTGTTTCTTTTCTTTCCGCTTTCATACTATTAATATTAATTAGATTAAATCAGAATATGAAACCCAAATGCCTCTATACCAGAAAGAATTATACAATCAGTTATAATAATTTTATATGAACCCCATTGCATGTGTTACTTCCTTTTAAAAATCTTCACTGATCTAACCTTATAAAATAATCTTAGGATTTTCAGGTGATGTTATGTGCTGAGAAGCTGCAATAGAGTTAACACATGTTCTAAAAATTCAGGAAGCTGAGAAAAATATATATATTTTTTTTAAAATAAAGTGAACTAAATTGTTTAAAGCTAGAAGTGGGTTTGGTCTGGAAGCAGGTTATATCTTTTATGACTCAAGCATGACATTTTGGTGATAATATGACATTTATTTTCAATTTGTTTATTATGCAAAAAAAGGCTTTCAATTTAATCTTAAGAAGGTGTAATCATAGTTCATGAATTGTATTGCCGTTATAGCACCAGGATTAAGAGTTGCTGGAAAGCATAGAAATAAAAATATAAACGATCACGTAAATCGCGCAAAAACTATAATATTTATATTATTTAAGCTAGATATTTACTATTAATTTGGTCCTTCAACATATAATTTAAAATAACATTATATATAAATTTTAAAAAATCACATATGAGTTGAGAGATTATATTTTACCCATTGACCAATTAATAGTGTTTAAACTAAATAAAAGAAAAAACGGTGGGAAACATGTTGTTACCTGAGTCCGTTAGTGCTAAAATTAGATGGGACATGCCACTTAGATAACTTATTAGTTATATGTTTTGATAATAACGATTAAGAAAATCAAAATTTAAATAAATTGAAGATGTGTAATGATACAATTTACGAACAGTATTTGCTTATGGTTTTAAGAAACATATTATTTGTTAAATTATTTTTTTATAAAAGTTATAAATTTAATCTAGTACATAAGAACTTTTAATTTGATGGTTTGGTTACTAAAATTTAATATGAACACAAAGTTATCGAAAAAAGTAACTCAACTAAGAGAAACATCTTGTCTCAATTGATCATGTTCCGTATATACAAATGTGACTCGTGCAAATACCTGGTTATTGGGAACTAGAATTAAAACTGTAGAACATATAATCATATATATGAATGATGAAAATTATGCTGAGCAAAAAAAAAATGATGAAAATTATAATTAATTAACTAGACAGTCACGTAATCAATTAGAAAAGTTATATGCGGGTTTTTTTTTTTAATTTAATTCATTAAGGTTTATATTTATAATTTTCATTTTTCACGATGATGCAAGTGTTCTATAAAAGTGATTCGATATATGTGTCTTAAAATTTAGATTTTGGAATAACTTAACCCTGAAAATTAGTTTATAATAAGAATTATTTATCTTTTATACACAATATTTTAGTTATATTATTTGTAAATGTGAGATCCTACCATAAATAAGAGTTAAACATTACAAATACAAAGCTTCTAAGACTAGACATTTTTTAATAGTTTGATAATAAATCAATATATCAAAAACCAGTAATCCTATAATAAAAGTAGTCAACCTCAAATGTTACTTTAGGAGGTAAAAATATTGATTTCCCACATTATCACATTCATTTTTAGTCAATAATAAACAAAAAATATTAAGTGAGAACTTGATCCTTATTATTGAAAACCTTATTATTATTATTATTATTATTATTATTATTATTATTATTATTATTATTATTATTATTGCGAGAATTGATAATTAAAAATATAGACTATGCATGTATACATACATATTCCAATATTATATATATATATATATATATATATATATTATATATATATATAATAATAATAATAATAATAATAAGGATAGATAAATAGATAAAAAGATTGAGTTAATTAGTTATGAACATAAGTAATTTTAATTTTAACCATTAATTAATTGTCTGTATTTATGTTATTATTTCTCAAAATATTTGATATGAAATGTAATTCAAATTCCATCTACTGATATTGTACACAATAAATATAAGTATAATTTAAATATATAATTAAAATTATACTAATTAAATCAATGTTAATTAATCATACGTGGTGAATGGCAAAAATTGACTCTCCTCGTATCTCAGTCTATATTGTGAGAATTTTGGTTGCCATAGAGGCGCACCTTCCTAATACCTCATCATCAACCATCACAATACACAACAATTTTCGTTTAAGATCCATTCCTTCTCCGTTTTTGAGTCTGAATCTTATCTAAGTGTGGTGCTTGCTTTCATTTCATGGCATATATCCTGATATGCAGAAACTTGGTGATAGTGATAGCCGATGTACCCCACAAACAAGAAAACCAGACCAAAGCCAAAGCATTAATATTCCTTAACCTAAACCCTTAACCTAGCTATATATCCATATATATAAATGTGGGTTTGGTTGTCGTATTCATCACTCATGCATGGCATATATAATTGGTGATTCATTATGGTTTCTGATTGATGAGTGTCTATATATATTATTAGTTTAAGAGTTGTATTTGCATTATCCCACTGCACAAACTTCTGTCTCAAGCCTTATATTTGGAATTGATTCATTGAATCATGGTTGTGTATATATATATATATATTGTGGATGAACTGAGGCATGAACGCGTAAGTGGGGACTATATTTGATGAGACAGTGGCCGAAAGCAAAAGTGTATGAGTCGTGATCTGTTCTCATCTTCTCCTCTTACTGTCACCTTCATCCATCTCATTACTTATTATGCACCTGCCTTTGTTTTTCATTACATTCTTTTCTTTTTCTCACCACAGATACTCAACTTCCTCTTAATTTCTTCAATTTTTGCTTTAAATCTGAGTATTATTTGATTTTTATATTAAAATTCTGCATATATTTATGCCTTTTCTTTGTTTCCAATTTGAATCTTTGAAGCTGAAATGCCTCCAGTTATTGATAAAATTGACCAGGATTCCCTTTTCCACTTACTGCTCATATATTTATTATTATTATAATAATAATAATAATAATAATAATAATAATAATAATAATAATAATAATAGTTTCTACGTGATTGGTAATGTATAACTTTTATATTGGCGGATGAATACGTAATTTTATACACAAGAAAAACATGTCTATTAAATTTTGTATTTTTTTGCTAAACTTAAAGAACGTACTACGGAAATGAAATAAAGTTTATTATTTTTATAAACATTTCTTAATCGTTTAAAAATATTATATTCGTTTACAATTTTATAAATAAAATGATTTTATCTTCATGTCATTTATTGCAATAATATTCTCGGTTTAAAATATTTTTCTATTCATCTTGACTAATAAGTGTCAATTGGTGTTTATAAAGCTATTTACAAATTACTAGGGCTTTTTTTCAATCCTAATTATTGCGAAGTATCATTGCAACCCTATACGAAGAAACATTAGGTTCATTAATGTCACGGGTCTCACAGATGAGTACCAACAAAATCAGTAAGATCTCCAACATTAACTGCTCATGGTTTCTGTATTGTAAGACAAGATCTAATTGACTTACATAGAAGAGAAGTTCATTTTGATTAGGAGAAGAAGAGGATAATTAATATTATAATGATGAGATTTATTTTATTATCTTTTACATAACTTTTATTTATCTTTTCTATTTTCATGTTAAATCAATCAAAATATACCATTTCCAAAATATTTTCTTATCATTTTTAGTTTTTTTTATCAGCTTATTATTTTTTTAGTTGACTCCCCATGATCAATTATGCTAACTTATAAAAAAAATTACGTATATGGATAATATTTCAAAATAATTAACTTTTTAATTAATCAATTATATTGCATCTTCACTTACAAATTACAAGTCAACGTAGTTTTCTTTTAAATCTCACGAATTCATACAAACAAAATCATCGTGGAGACCTCATGACAAGCCTCAACCACTTTCTCGTATAATTATTTAAAAATTACTATTAGTATTATTATTATTAGTTATCTTTTTATTAATAGTATTTACTAATCTGTTTTTTTTTTTATGTGGGTTTAAGTTTAGGGATGACACAAAAAGCTGGTGTAGTGACCTTTTTTTAAATCAATTTTTTTGTGGGTGTAGATGATCTATATACCCTGCGGGCTTTGCAGGGTAATTACGGATACGAAAATAAAAATAAGTGGTGAATAAGTAATGAATCTGTGTACCAAATTTTAATTGTGATATAGAAATGGGAAAAATAAAATAAAAAAACCTTATAAATATTTCATTAAAGTTACAAAAATTATTATATTTATTGGTTTACCTAATAAAAAGAACTTTAAAACACAGTTACCTTTTATACTTATTTTTTTATTTCATCCTCAATAATTTTTATTCCAAAATTGTGTATTTATTTTTTCATTTAATTCATATGTATTGCAAATTTTTTTATTAATTATTAAAATGATTGATATTATATGCCAATAAAGTGAATTCTATTTATTAGTATTTGTCTAAAGAATTTAAACTCACTATAATCAATTTTCTCTGCTAACATATTCCAAAGTACCTATCAATTTTATTAGTAATTAATTTTTTTTTTAAATCTAAATAATTTTTACATTTTCTTAATTACATTCCTTTCATTCAGAAAATTCAGATCAGGATTTTATTTAAAGAATTCATTCCTAATTTCCCTCCAATGAAAATAGGGATGATATATGAATTAATTTTAACCATTAAAGAATTAATTTGCTTTAAAAAAATTTAACATAAAAAAGGAATTTAATATATATAATATCACGATTGTGACTCTTTTCAAGTTGACAAGTATATGGAGGGTAAAAAATTAAGAACGCCCTTTTTTATTAAAATTATAAATATTTAATTCGAATTAATAATAAACATATACTTGTTTTTCCACTTGCACATTTCTCACTCAATGTATACAATAATCTCTTTCTATTATTTACTATCTATCTAAATTTAAAAGCTTTTGAAATTTGATTTCATTATTTAGAACATATTGTCGTATATTATGGCACCTTCGTTTGGGTATGTTAAGTATCATGTCAAGCTACAATCTGATGTATTTAGCAGATATCTAATTTAAAGTTCCATGTTTAACATTCACGTGTTTCTTCTCATATGTATCTCAGTGGATAAAGATGGCCTCTAATTGTAGTAAACATAAAAAGTATACTGTAGAAACTTCAAATGAATGTTATAATATATTTGGAAAAAAAAATTAGAGAATAATTTTTTACAAAAAAAATTGAAATAATATATGACTAAATGTATTGTTTGAATGCATACTTTTTTTAAAAAGATAATTTTTAATAAATTTTTATAATAATTTAATTATTTAAAAATAGAAAAATGTGAATTTCATCTAAAATATAAAAATATTAATTTTTTGAAATTTTTTCTCTTAAATTTATTTTTTTTTCTCTTTATATTTTTTGTCTAATTTGGTCTCAATTGAGATATTCTTGGGTTAACTTTGAATTAGATGTCTTAAATCAAGGTTTCTTTTGATTTGAGATCATGTTATCATACTCATGTAAATGGGTATTTTTCAAGATAATGTCAATCCAGATTTTTTGTTTTTTTTACCCAATTATCCAAACACGAACTATTTATGTATGAAAAGAAATAATGAATTTTATGGTTAATAATTTAATAGTCGTATCTAAAATAGTTTCTAATAAGTGGATGATAAAAATATTTGCACCAATATATTGTTTAAATTAAACTCTAAATCTATACTATTCAAACATTATACATAGTTTTATTTTAAATAAATTCAAAATAATAATTTAAAATAAAAGACATATGTATCTATAATAGAGATATTATATTTGTAAGAAAAAAATAGTATATAATATAAATTAAATATATACGACCTTCGAACAGATAAGGAATATGAAAATAAATTGAGTAAATTAATTATTATTAATTTAATATGATTTATTAAAAATTAATTTATTGTGGCTATATATGATATTGACGAAATTTAGAATAAAAAATCAAACAATATATTAGAGTTATTTAAAAATAATAATGACAAAAAGTTTGTTAAAATAAGGGAAGTGTTAAATGATACAAAAATAAGATAAAAAATTGTTATTAAAAGAGTCACAAATTTTTATTCTGATGTTGAATACATTCTTTCGATGATATTTAACAAAAATTGATTCATTGATCTTTAACTTATGCCCTAGATACTGATTAATAAGGGGATAAAAGTATTTATCCGATTAATAATAATTATATCGAATTAAATAAGATTGTTTCAGGTAAAGAAGATTTATAACCCCCTAAAAGGAGATAAAAAAGTATATGGGCCATGAAATTGAGGATACATTCTTCCAATGCTTAGTTGTTTAGCAATTCACATAATAAACTGTAGTCAAAGTCTCTGGCAGTACCATTAATTATAGCGATAAAAAGAGGAGCAGATTAAACAATCTTTGTGTAGTTTAATGTGGTGTAAACAATAATGCGCACTTTTCTTTTCAATGATGAAAACTTTGTCTGCAAACATGATAGTGTCTCAACTAAGCAGTATGAAACAATTACAGAATTCAAAGGTGCATAGCAAAGCCAAAAGAAAGTGTTTAAAGTTAACTATTTGGGTAATCTATGATCCCTTGCTTTTTGTTATCTTTTGAATCAATCTTAATAAATCCAATCCGTGCACGTAATTCATACATTCCTTGATGTTTAAAGATGTTGTCCTTTGTGAAGGCAGGGTTGGTCACACAAAATGGAATAAAGGGAGATACAATTGAATTTAGTTTAAGAAAGTGAAAATGTTAAACACGAGTAGCATAGTATGAACTAGGTCTATGGTGTTTGGTGTGTGATAAAATTAGAGAGGGAAGAAGATTGCAGTATGGTAGTAGTGGTCAAAGGTTGTGCATGAGGGCTATGATTATAGCTGACAATGTGCCTGAGACTGCTTAGGACATTGTGTGGCCACGTTTTGAGGCAGAGCCGCGCGTGAGCAATGATTGAAGCTTCCCTTGGTTTGCTAAACACAATCATGAAGGGACTGCAACCAACTGAGCCTTGGGACCCGCTTCCACACCCTTCAACTCAACCAATGCCTATGCCATTGACACATCCATAGGATCTTCTCTATTCCCACTATACAATATTACATCACTGCTCTTTCAACTTTCAACTTTGAAGCTTAATTTGTTTGCTTTTGCTTACTTCTGTCAATTCAATACACTCACTCACTGACCCCTCCCTCTGAGCCAATGTACCTACACCTCGTTTCTGTCACAAGACTTGAAAGGTTGCTACTTGGTTGGTATTGCTAGCTGTGCACTTCTAGGCTGTGGACCAGATTATTATTGATTCGAGTTTAACTCTCTTGCCCTATGCCAACACTCACCAGGGAGATAAGGGTTTCTTTCTTTCCTCAATCTCCTCCAGATATATAAACTTGTCGGTGTCACACTGAAGTGTACTTCAGTAATGTTATACTATATTGTAAGATTAAATTTTCTTGTCCTTTATAAGGGTCAAATAATATATATACTTAAAACACTTCTTATCTTATGAGTTAACTTTTAAAGTTGAGTAAACTACTGGGAGCTTATCTTAATAGATGTCACTTTCCAAACTTTACATTCAAAATTTCTGGTTTGTTGGATACACCCCTAATCAAAATTCTAAGAACTAAAATTTATACAAATGGGGTTTTAAATTTGTAACAGTGTTGAGGAACGAATCCGAAAAAGATCGGTAGCACATCTTCTTCCTTTTGGGTATGACATGGACAATGGAGGTTGTTCTTCTGGTTACTACAGCAACAAGTAGACCATGCTTAATAAATCCGTACAGTATCGTTATGGCACGCGCGTTTGTCCTTTCCCAGCAAAAGGAATATAAATGTCACAGCAAGTATGTATATATGTGTGTATATATATATATATTATTTCTTGAGATTCTCTTTTATTTTTCTCTTTTCTCTCTGGTTGTAACCAGCCACACGTGGTTTCGCCCTATCTCTTATCATTATTTTGATGATATTTTCTTTGGTTTGACACTCCCTCGTATTGATTCCTAGCCCCCTCTGCCCACGACCCTGCGTGTTCGTGAGGGAGCGAATTGCATTGCAATTTGCAAGCACCAACTCTCGAATCCAACGGACAGAAACGCATTGAAACGTGATCATCTGGTGTATGTATATGTCACTGCATGACTTTGAAATTCTGCATCTAATAGTGGTATTTTGTTTGTTTTATAACCAAAATTAGCCACCGCAAAGATTAAGCGAGACACAATTATAAAAGTTACTGTAGAAACATGTCTCCCTAGACTCTAGCTAGGGTTATCATTATACTTACTATTATGCCTAATTATGCAGTGTATGTAGTCCCGTCAAGAAAGAGTTTTGATTTTGTTTTCAGATTCTAAAATTTAATTAGAATGAAAGATGAGATCTTGGGCTAGTTTGAATTAATCTTGCTTTTCTGTTAATGAGGTTATTCAGTTATTGGTATCTATTCAATTTTCAGTTCTTATGCATGTGCGTGATCATAAAGGTACACACTCCTACATCTTATCTTGAGTTGGATTGGGTGGGAAGAAAATTTAAAAGTAGAAGAAAAAATAAAGAGAATAATAATAATAAAATGCATAAGTGATGAAACAGAAAAAAATAAAGTTTATCATAAAGTTGTTAAAAGATTTTTTTAGTGAATTAGCACACGAATTAAAGTATCCTTCCCGGATGAACAAGAAATTGACAAAAAAAAAAACACGATTAAAATGCATTAACAAAAGAAACTATTTTATATTAGCAACTATTCATAAACTATTATATTATTAAAGTTATTAAACTTTATAATACTTTAAAATAATACTTAAAGGGTTTTTATTTAGTCAACATAATAAAATATTTATAATTAATTAAGTAAAAGCCGAATTGGATGGATATATTTTAATAATAGTATATAGTTTTGGAAAGTGAGACACGTTGTATAAACTACAAATATTATAATTTCTCAATATTCTAAAAATATATAAAGTTGCACGAATTTTCTTTCTTGGCGACTAGATTTGGGTACAGAGGTTTGTTTAATTGGCTCAAGAAAAGTGATCGCTCTAAAAATTACAAAAAAGAAGAAGAAGAAGAAAGTGATTTCATCATTGCTTGTGCTTATTTGTTGAAACACTTCAGTTGACTGCCAAACTTAATAAACAGATGATGAAATATGAAGCTAGTGTTTGTTCCTCATTAAACAAGTATGTTGGTTTAGTGAAATAAGAGAATTAGTGCAGAAATTAGTGTTTGTGACTTTGATCGTGAATTAACCATGAAAGATGAAAGTTGAAAAGGTTGATAGAATGTGAAATGTGTACGTGAGAAAGAATGGGAGATGTTTAGTTTGGCAGCAAAATCCAGAGTCTAATGAAAAGAAATGGAGGTGGGAAGGCAACTTAGGCCGACACTAATAATCTAAGTAAACGGTTGGTGAATTTTGATTGGTAAATGTCTTCTCATTCACACGTGTGGTCCAGCCACGTGGATGTTTCATGATAGCCCCATGGTAGCAATGATTGGCCATGCTGCCCACCCGCACGAGTGCCTCCTTTCTTTATGCTTTATGCCCTTATCCTTTTGGCCCTTCCTCTTCATTTTCCTTCCCACTTCCTAACCTAATATTTTGCACTATACTTTTATTTAATACCACATTTATTTCACACGTTTAATCCACTCTATTCTGAGAGAAAAAAAAATTGTAAAGAAAAGATACACATTTCAAACATGAGAAAGTATAAAAGATTTCGAAATTTTAATTGTTTTGCGTAAAATTTGAATTTTTTTTTATTTTAAATGATTGAATTATTCTCATAAATTTTTATAATTTCAATCTATTTTAAATTTTTCTATTCAAGTAACATTAATTTTGTCATTCAACATTACTATTGAAAAATTTGAAAAGAAAAAACTTTAAAGGAATATTCACCAATAAATCATGAAATAACATAAAAGGTGTGAGACTGCCTTTTAATTCAAAAGTTTTCTATAATCCTTCTTTTTACGGACTCAAGCTTATACTTAAACTCTAACAAAAAAAATATAATTGATTAATGACATTAACTATTTTTTTAAATGTGGTGAACTTGGTAATATCACCATGGTTAAATTATTAAATAACTTATTTGAAATTTTAAAACATATTTCTGAACTATTTTTCTAATGAGTTCCCTAAAATAAAAAGACAAAAGTAGTCAATTATTGATATCAGTTATTGGTGACTTGACCTGCCACAAAATGAAAAATTGAGACAAAATTTCAAACTTTTGGAGACTCGATTAAAAAAATCACACAGTTAAAGACTCAATTAAAAAAATAGAATTTAGAGAAAAAATTCAGATAGTTCAAGACTTATTAATAATTTAACCTGTCACCATATGTTTAAAGACAGCGAATAATTGATTAATAAATTTAGATTTAATAGTTAAAATTTGAATGATTTATTTAAAACTTGATTAATTTTAAAGAATATTAGTGCAATATTTACACTCTGTTAACGTACTAAATCCGATGACAACTATATCCACCAATTATTGTTTGAATTTTTTTACTGCCTTAAACACTTTCCATAATTTGTCTGGTACTTCATGTTGCGTTCTCTGTACATAAAACCAAATAAAACATTTTTGTGTCGAATCTACGACAAGATTTCGACGACAAATCTTGTCTACTTTTCTTCTGCTAACTCTTTTGGGATTGTATCGTTAAATTTACTGAATTTGAATGCACTCCTGTATTATAATTTTCAATACTCACTTGGGGTTTTTATATTATCCTGTTTTTAGTTCTAAAAGTGTAAACAAAATGTACAAGAATGGTAGCATGTGGCGATTTGGGCATCGATATTTGAAAATGCAAACGAGGTGGTTTTGATAATTTATGAGATTGATTTGCTCAAATGATAAGTTTAGAGTTAAGGTTGTTTGCGGATTTATAGTCCAGGTGGTTGTTGATGGAACAAAGCATAGCCATGGTGATATCCATTGTCTCTGCTAAAATAAATTATGAAATTGCAAAACATAAACATCCAATAAATAAATATATACATATATAATTATTATTATCCAAATACATGTAACATAAGTGTATAAAATCATCTAAATTTAATATATATATATATATATATATACATATATATAATAAGTCTTAAAAAAATTAAATGAACAATTTCTATGCTGTTTCCCAAAAGTACGTACACATATTATCATCTGGTCATTTATAAACTCAGTATCATCATAGCTATATAAAATAAAGCCCAACACACAATACAAGTTAACAAAAGTTAAATTCATTATATAAAACTACAATAAAATTCTAAACACGCATAACCGAATCATCATTGGTATAAAACAAAACACAACATATAGTAAACTGAAAAAACTTTAAATTCATATTATATATATATATATATATATATATATAGGACTGGGGGAAATTTTCTATATATAATTGAAATAACCAATGTAAAACTAAATTAAACAAGTCAAATTGATCGGTGACATATCTTTAGTCTTATAGAAAAAATACTTAATTTCATGTACAAATTTCTTTTCACTGACTAATTTCATATTACAATATAACGTACTTAATTATATGATTAGTATTTATTTTGTTTGAATGCATATTTTAGCTTTATTTAGTTTAGCTGTTAATAAAAGAGAATGTAAATAATTTAAATTATTGATTAAAAAGATGAACAGTTAAAAATAGACATTGATAACGATGTTGTGAGCAAGTAGGTACCTTGCGATGCAATGAGAATGAAACACTAGTTAAGTTAGCAGGCTAGGACTCTATCACATTCCCAACTGAATTATTTTGTGTGGGTTCCACTGGTGCCCATCAAATTATATTTTATATGTTAAAACTATGTTAGTACCATGTTACTACTATGTTACATGCAGATCCAAATTCATTCACCACGCCGACATATCATTAAGCCCGTCACTCCTGCTGTTTACACCATCCACTCACTTTCTTTCTACCACTCACTCACACTAGTACTCAAATTACTATGTTCAATTCTTCTCCATTAGTATCTTTTTACCCACCAAATCAAATTATTAATACCAAAATCATGTCTTTAATTATGTTTATATTATCATATTCTTTTATCAACTACAAATTTCACATATTATAATACATCCAATTTTAGTATGTTACATCACCACTATATATCCAAACTTATACAATCTTACGTACTCATAAGCATAGTCCTTCATGAGTTTTTCAAGAAGATTTTCTAAAATAGAACAACATGAAATTTACTTTACGTGTATAAATTAGTCTAGATATAAATCAATTTTAGTTTAGATTTTTTTTCTCTACAAGTTCAAAATTTTTACTCTCTTAATAAACTATGTTTTAGAATAGTATTATACTTTATCCGCGAGTGTAGTGTGCACCACAGATTATCCAAATTTAATCCTTAACTAAAAAGGAAACCTTTGTTATTAAATGCTTGAGCATTTTTTTTTAATTTTAATCAATATGAGCTATGAATATATATAGTTAGTTAGTTAGCCACGTGTTTACAAGTATACTTGACCCGTCACAAGTTATAGGAATTCAACCTCTTTTTCTTTAGAGGGAGATACAAATTTAATTCTTCAATTATTGAAAGGGGGACTTATTTTTTAAAACATAATTCAATACACAAGTATTCATTTTAAGAAAAACTTTAATGAACAATATAATTAATAATGTCAGGGATTGAATAAAAAATAAACATATCACGTATGAATAAAAAAAGTAACAAAAAAACAACTAAACATATAATCATGAATATATTACGGACAGCGTGCAAACCGATGTTTTTTTATTTCAATAGTATGAAAAGCAATGTTATTGATGTAATCATTGACGGGGTTTCGTTACCGTTAAAAAACAAGTATGTTTTTTTGTAATAATTTTGCATTTGAGACGCCTTTGACCGCATTCTTCTAGAATTTTTTTTCGAATTTTTTTTTCATGAGTTAATTAGTAAAAATTGTTTTATATGAATAAAAAATATAATTTTAACGAAGGATATGCTTTAACATTTATTTTATTATTTTTTCTATAAGATTTTATGAAAACAAATGTCCAGATATATCTTTATACTATTTCATTCTATTTATTTCAATTTGGCTAATCTGATTCAATTTAATCCAATTTATTTAGGATTTAAATACAGATCTAACAGGCTAACAAATCAAGAAATTAACTACTTGGATTAGTGGGTGATTTGGTTCACGAACAAATCCATCCAATCATTCAATCGAATGTAATAATATCGTAGTAATTTTACTTAAATAGACATTTGGGCGATGCAGGGATTAGATTGGTTAACAAGTTTTAAATAATTAAAACAAAATAAGTATAATATACTTAATTTTTGAAATTATTAATATGTTAATGATTTGTATACTTGTGTGATATATATTTAAATTTAAAAACCTTTTAGCTTTTTACAAATTTAGTTTATTTAATGTACTATTGATATGATTATTTTACGTTTTTATTTTAGCTATTATTATATTTTATTAATTATAGATTAGTATGTTTTCATGTAAAGATTAGTGTATGAATCACATTTTATAAAATTTAAAAATAAATATAGTTTCATATTTTTATTATTATTATTATTTCATTTAAATATTTACTTTTGTAATTTACATATTAACGATTTTTATATGTGATGTTTCGATTCCAAATCATGTGTAGATTATTTATTCATGAGATTAAAATAACAATATAAAGTAATTCTTTTTTGTCCGCATTGCAAACTTCATCAGGAGATTTGTGGGTGTAGATTCATACGCGCGCATATGTGCTTCATGAAAATATTTTTAAGAAACGAGAAATATAATTTTTTGCATTATGCAAAAAATATATAGCATAGAACACTTGAAATTTTGAAATTTTCATAAAAATACCTGAATGGTTTTCACATTTATGTTTTGGATAACTATTTTTCTTAAACACTTCTTCGTTTTAAATTAGTTATTATTTGTTTTATCGACTGGTAATACTTAAATTAATACTATATTCATATATAATTTTGTGACTAAAACCTTCATCTTGCGTCTCTCGATGATCACACGATCAACAATAATTGTTTTAAATAGGTTTTTGCCTTGAAAGTTGAATAAGAATTTCTTTTATAGATTCTGTTATATTAAAATTACATATGACATGATTTTTACTTTTAATTTTCATTTTGTAACAGAGAGAAGTAAAGAAATATTTTTTTTATTGGGATTGAAAATATATAATCTCCTATAATTTTTAATGCGTTTCTATATGATTTTAAATAAACAGTTAATTTAATTATGTAAACAGTGGATCCACTTATTACCAAGACATTTTATTTATTTTTTGTTTCGAAAACAATTAAAACTAATAACGACCACCTAAAATAAAACCTGAAGAACCAATCAGAGCCTAAGACATTTTCGATAATTGTGGGTGAATTTTTGAATAAGAGAATGTTAATAACATATTTTGCTATTAGTTAAACTATTCATACTATAAAATTATTAATAAATTTTAATAAACAACAAGAAAAAATACTGAATATAATTCACCAAAGACGTATCTAATGGTTTTCGCTTGAAGACGTATCTAATGGTTTTCTCTCTTTTATTTTAAAAATAATTTGCAAAGGTAATTTTAGGCTACTTAAAAGCTATTTTGAAACCAATGTTACTAAAAAGCTAAAGAAAAGAAGTGTAGAGATATTTGTTCCTATATCTCTTTTGTATCTTGCACCACGTTTTTACCAGTCTAAAAATGCTTAAAGAAAATAGATTAAAGATATTGTAAATTGGTTGTATTTGAAAAAGAGGAGCATGTTCTCTGCCTAACAAGTTAACAGAAGAAGATATCACTTTCAACTTTCCCTTGAGCGAGGCGTTTGGAAAAGAAGGGAAAGAAAAAGAAGAAAGAAGAAAGAAGAGAAGAGGGAGTGAGAAGGAAGCAGAAAGGAAAAGACAAAGTATTGATTAATCCCTGCATGCCTGGAAGAAGGTCTCTCCGAAAATCAGAATAGGAGAGAACAAAAGCAACAGTGGTTAGTACTTGGTAGGGTGGGTTAGCCTAAAGTATAATGGAACAGAAGAAAGGTAGCACATAGATTTTTTTTCTTTAAAAAAAGAAAAAGTAGAATGATGAGTTAATGAAAATATAATTAAAGCATAAACAAGATTAAATTTGTAAAGCTACTGTTTTCCAAAGTGTAAAGCCAATTTGCTGGTTCCTACTTTCCGCTGTTTTCGCTTAAAGTCAGAAGAGAAGCTTATAAAAGCACCCCATTGGTTTCACGCTTTCATTAGCTCCAATTTCCACTCCTTTCCCCATTTTATTACGCCATAAAATGCAAAACCTTTTCTAGTTTTTCTCTTTTCTTTTCTTATAGCAACCGAAACTACACACAACACCAACATAACACAACCCAAGTAGTCACATTTTTTTTCGGCTTAAAACACACACAACAAAGAAAGAGAGAGAGAGATTAGAAAGATCAGAATCAGACAGGCTAGCTCCATGTCTGACTCACATCTAACTTTCTACTCTCCTTCGTCCATTCTTGCTCTTCTCCCAATCTTCTTCATCTTCTTCATTCTTTTCAAAAGAAACCAAACCAAACCCAGGCTCAACCTTCCCCCAGGTAACATGGGCTGGCCATTCCTCGGTGAAACCATTGGCTATTTAAAGCCTTATTCTGCCACCACCATAGGGGAATTCATGGAGCAGCACATAGCAAGGTAAATTAATTAGTTAACCACCACCAAAGCTCGTATAATCGGTCTAAAAGTGAAAAGTTTGAATATTTTTGTAACTAGTTCTAAGTTTCAAATCTCATTGTCCTTGTTATACCAACAGCAGCACACACAAAATCGCACAATCTAGATAGAGAGGAACTCTACCACTCTAACGAACATGCCAATGTTTGTTTTCAGGTATGGTAAAATTTACAAGTCGAAGCTATTTGGGGAGCCGGCAATAGTGTCAGCAGATGCAGGACTCAACAGGTTCATTCTTCAGAACGAAGGGAAACTGTTCGAATGCAGCTATCCCAGAAGCATTGGTGGAATACTTGGGAAATGGTCCATGTTGGTCTTAGTTGGCGACATGCATAGAGACATGCGGGTTATATCACTCAACTTTCTAAGCCACGCCAGGCTCAGAACCCACCTCTTGAAAGAGGTGGAGAAACACACCCTCTTGGTTCTAAACTCTTGGAACCAAAATTGCACATTCTCAGCCCAAGATGAAGCCAAGAAGGTACTTTTTGTTTCACCTTTAACACACACGAGTCACATAAAAAAGGGGTGTTTTCATATTTGTGTCACTCTCAATTGGCTTGTGCAAATCGCAGTTCACCTTCAATCTGATGGCTAAGCATATCATGAGCATGGATCCGGGGGAAATCGAGACAGAGCAACTAAAGAAAGAGTACGTCACTTTCATGAAAGGGGTGGTATCCGCGCCATTGAATCTACCTGGAACTGCATACCGAAAGGCGTTAAAGGTAATGATAACAACAATAATAAACTGTGTTTCTTTTTTTCTCTAATTTGGCAGCGGTGAATTTTTAATCCTGTGATGTTTGTCAATGTTTCACAGTCTAGGTCCACCATACTGAAGTTCATAGAGGGGAAAATGGAAGAGAGAGTGAAGAGAATCCAAGAGGGAAACGAGAGTTTGGAGGAAGACGATCTTCTGAACTGGGTTTTGAAGCACTCGAATCTCTCGACGGAACAGATTCTGGACTTGATTCTCAGCTTGCTCTTCGCTGGCCATGAAACTTCGTCGGTAGCCATAGCTCTAGCCATTTACTTTTTGCCTGGTTGTCCTCAAGCTATGCAACAGTTAAGGGTAAGCAAGTACAACCATGACGCCACGTCCAATATTATCTATTAACACTTTTCTCACCCCGTCCACCTTCTAACACATACTTCTCTCCAAATTTTACTTCTGATAATCAGCTTTTTTTCATTTTTGTGCAAAATAAATAGGAAGAGCACAGTGAAATTGCCAGAGCCAAGAAACAAGCAGGGGAAGTGGAACTCACTTGGGAAGATTACAAACGAATGGAATTTACTCATTGTGTAAGTGGATGTTAGTTAGAAATATTATATGGGATGACGAGGTCATATAATATAAAGTGTTTAATTACAACTGAAGAGCATTATAAGTAACTTTGATAACACAAAGTCATAAGGAAGAAGAAAAAGATATACATTTAAGTAAAGCACTTAGATATAAAGTGGTGTACTTATGAATTATTTGTTATATTTTGTGAAGGTTGTGAACGAGACACTGAGGTTGGGAAATGTTGTGAGGTTTCTCCACAGGAAGGCTCTGAAAGATGTTAACTATAAAGGTATGTTTGGAGGGTGTGGAATTTGTATATTTGTTTTGTAGAAAGATGAAAAATTGTGGTGTGGGAAAAGAAAAGGAAGGATAGAAAAGCATGGTTTAGGTGTTATAGTAAAGGGAAATTAAAGTCGCCGGAAATCGAATTGAAAATGGTGTGTGTGTTTGAAAGGTTATGACATTCCATGTGGGTGGAAAGTCCTTCCGGTGATTGCAGCCGTGCATCTGGATCCTTCACTTTTTGACCAACCTCAACACTTCAATCCATGGAGATGGCAGGTCAGTTCTACTTATAACTATGGACAGCACGCGTTGTATAATTATTGTGCATCCCTTTTCTTCTTTATTTTTTTTCTTCATCTTCTTCTTTTTCTTAAAAGCCAATGCCTGGTATAAAAAATAGATATATTAGGAAAAGGGAAAAGGAAATAAGCAGAGGTCCCCAAGCACTTGAATTGGTCCTTGCGGTGGATCCCCACATGCAATCACTGCCTCACTGGCTCATTTTTTTTCCTTGAAGGTGTGGTGAGAACAAAATTTAGTTGAAGTTGGGGGTGGGGATTTTGCCCAAAATGTGACCCCGTAATAGTTGCATGTGGTTTCTAGTCGTAGCCCAATTAGCTTCGTGAGTTATCTTCCTTTCCAGAACACAAACAGGTTTTTACGTTGGGCGCTTCTGAATCAGACCGAACATAACGTACGCACCTTGTACGGTTTGACAAAATAGAAAAAGAAGATAATGCTTCATGTCATCCCTTGATCATTCTAGTTGACTTCGTCCAAACTCCTAACTCCTAACTACCTATATACCCTATAGCTTATAGCTAATTAATTAACGCCTCCTTCCCAATTCCCAAACCTAGCCTTATAATTACTCATCACCAAAGCACATGCTTCTAAAGTTCTAACCTAATCACCTATAGTAGTCCCCCTAACCAAATCATTCACTGGAAGGTCAAGATTCAGATTACTAATTAACTAGTAGGAGTGTATGTGTATGGTGATTGTTGAAGAAATCATTAGAGTCTATGTTTTTTGAGAATGATTTATTTGTAAAGAATAAAACGTAGGACATACTAGATATAGATATAGAGATATAGATATAGATATGGTAGTTTTATGGGTAGGCAGCATGAGGGTTATTTTTGAGTTTAGTGATGGTTAGGGGGGGTAAGAAATGATTGTCCGGAATGGCGAATAATCAAAGGGTGTGGCCTACATGCACAAGGGAGGATCAAGTGGGTCCATGCATGCATGCAACCATTCATCCATCCATCCATCTCATCTGCATCCATATCATAGGAAGGTGGTGTCTCTTGAGATGATGGTGGGTTGAGAATTGAGATGATGAAGTGTCATGATCAGCGAAGTGGATGTTGTGAACAGTACGGAGGTGGGTCCCCATGGATGCGATGGATGATGATGAGCATGGGTCTTTTGTGAACGTGTGGCCAGGTCCTGAGCTTCCAGATCATTAATGCCCATGTGGAACTGGGCCCCACACCTGCACGTGCATTTCTGCTTTTCTCATTTCAACTCAAATCAAATATAATAATAAAATACAACTCCCAAGTCACGAAAGCGATCCATTCCATCTAAAATTATTTCCTCAGATTTATGTTTGTTTTTGACATCACTCGTTCGTTCATTGTGTTGGCAATTCTGGTATTAATTGGACATTGATTGATGATGTTGGTGGTGCAGAACAATGGCAGCCGAGGAAGTTGTCCGAGCAAGAGCACAGCAAACAATAACTTTCTGCCGTTCGGAGGAGGGTCACGGCTATGCGCGGGATCAGAGTTAGCGAAGCTTGAAATGGCTGTTTTCATCCACCATCTCATCATGAACTACCATTGGGAATTGGAAGAAACAGATCAAGCTTTTGCCTACCCTTTTGTGGACTTCCCAAAGGGCCTACCCATTAGAGTCCAAGCCCACTCTTTGATTTAAGCCTTCAATTCAAATAACTTACTTAGTTCACCCAATATAAAAATGTAACTCAGTTCAACCCTACCCGTTCCAATCCAAACCAAACTCAAAACTACGGAAGAGTTTCTTTGTGGCCTAGGAAGGGAAGACAAATGTTAAGTACAATTGTACAAAGACAGGGATTAGGACCACTTCTTCCCTTCTCTTCTCTCTAGCCGCTACTATATTTTTACTACCCTCCCACATTGTACATTTTATATGTCCCTCCCACCACCACTCAATATTTATTCTTTTTTTTTTAATTTTATTTTCCAACTATTGTAATCTACCAACCTTTCTTACTACATATATAATTAATAATCCCAATTATCTTTTCTGTAAAAATCTTACCATTACGTTCTGTTGCTTTCCTTTACGCTAACGCATTTCGTACTTCCCCAACATCAACCCGTGCAGGACACAATTATGGAATACGTTATTCACGTTTCTATCCAACGTTGTTTATCATTATTGTATCTTCACACACGCCTTGCAAATTGGCCTTTTTAAATAATTTTAAAATTAGTACCAGAGAAAGATACGACGCATTAATGCCGGGAGTTTTTTTTTCTTTTATTGGTTTCATATATATATACTTTATCCATTGTTTTATCCGTTACTTTTTTTCCTTGTATTGAGTCAAAGAATGAGGTTTGCAATCTGGGAGGCAGATTCATTTGCTGTTGGATGGACAGCGGCTATAAATGTTGTAACGGGGTGCTGGTATGAATCATAAACTAGTACCAAAATAAAATGTGAATTTATGCGAGAGGTGTGTGCGTAACATGCAACCAGTTGCACCCTCTGACTTTGGTGTGACGTGATTAATTGAGTAGACATCTGAAGAATAATTGGTGAAGACCCCACTTGAGGCTCCTCCATTCACCAGCATTCGGAATGTCTCGCACTCACCCTTTCTTCCTTCTTTTTCAAGATTTTGTTTATTCATTATTCACATGGATGGATGCTTCATTCATGAACCCTCTTCTATTTTTATGCTCAATTCCAATCTTTCCATAAAATTATTTACTTGGTGGAGCTTAGTCACGATCCAGACTCAGCTACCACGAAAGTTGTAGGAACTAAGGTTTTTCTTTCTTTCTTTTCTTTTCTTGATGAAATATATATATATATATATATATATATATATATATATATATATATATATATATATATATATATATTTTTATTTATTTTTTTTTT
>Ga0099825_1002195_pt1 | contig 25848 bp, 9 predicted proteins | sample SiratroredBW_FD_76838 | JGI IMG/M metagenome (GOLD analysis project Ga0099825, IMG submission 76838) | Root nodule microbial communities of legume samples collected from California, USA - Siratro red BW | ecosystem: Host-associated > Plants > Roots > Nodule | place: USA: California | collected... | reverse complement strand
TTTTTTTTTTTTTTTTTCTTTTTTTTTTTTTTTTTTTTTTTTTTTTTTTCTTTTATTTTTTTTTTTTTTTTTTTTTCTGTTTTTTATATTCTTTAATTTTTTTTTTTTTTTTTTTTTTTTTTTTTTGCAATTCAACATTTAATTGTAGTTTTAATACCCATGGGATCTGGTATAGTGACTGAGGTTGGTCTTCTATGGCGAGCTTTGGTTGAAATCCCTACTGAAATTGATACCTTAACTTAGTGGTTGATTATGCCTTGACTAAGACTCCTTCATGGAAGATACTTGTGGGAAGCCTGAATGGATAAACAATTATGTGATCTAATTTTGTGCTTCTTTGGTTGAAATTCCTACTGAAATTGATACCTTTATTTAGTGCTTGACCATGACTTGACTAAGACTCCTTCATGGAGGATACTTGTGGAACACCTGAAAAAACAATTATATTATCTGATTTTGTTATTGATTTTTCTCTGTGACACATTAATTGTAGATAGTTAATTGTTTCCCACAGAGATGCCAGCAGTGTACACCTATATAACATTTGGACAATACATGAAGTTAATAAGTTTGTTTTGTTTTCTCATTCACCTAGCAGTGCACTGGATGCTGACAACTTGACTTTTGTTTTCTCTTAATAGATAGTTCTTTGCTTGTTGACTTGTTGCCACTTACTTTGTATCAATATTGCATCATTCACTTTCATGTAAAGTTTGATGATTTTCCACATTAATCTAGCTTGGACCATCTTTCAGTACACTGCACAATCACTAAAGATCTTTTGGCCATATTTTGCTTCTGGCCATTTTTCTGAGTAGAATTTATAATTAGGAACATAACCTCTAAAGAAAAAGAGTATGTTTTGAATTGTTATTAGTTTGTACTTTTAATTGGTAAAAAAATTCAATGATAAGAAGGGAGCAAAAAATATACTCAAATCAATAAAAGATTCATTTTTCAACATCAAATTTTATCATGTTTTGAATGTGTTGATGATAAGTGATCTTGAAAATGCATACGTTTTAATTTTCCTATACAATATCGTAAAAGCTTTTGCTGATCACTTAATATTCTGGAAGTTATATGGTTAACAATGTTTAGAAGCCTCAAGGCTGACTATTAAAATCTGCACCACTTACATTGGTTGGCATTCTTGCGTAGACTCGAGACCTTTTTTATTCTATGAATAGATATTTTCAACTCATTGAGTGACTTCACTTGGTTTAACTTGCATACTTCATGCACATTGTGTTGTTGTCTGACGAACTCATGGTATTTATTTTGTTACTCGTTTAGACTATTGTGCGGGAATCTTCAGAAGCTTTTGATTTTATGAGGACTTCACGCATGGCAGGATATGGGATGATCGTTTTAGGACCAACCCTGCATTTCTGGTACAATTTTATGTCAAAGCTTTTTCCAAGGACGGATGTTTTCTCTACATTAAAGAAAATGGTCATGGGTCAGACAATTTATGGACCTGTCATGACTGTTATTTTCTTGTCCTTGAATGCACATTTGCAGGGTATGTTCAATCCTGTTACCATAATACTTATATCGTAGTTTCATTTTTTGTACATGTTCTTAGGGGTAATGTTCTGGAACTGAATGATGCTATTTTAAAACAAAAAAGATTGGACCAGACAACTGGAGCTGTCTTCCGACTATATTATTGTGTTTGCTTTTTTTGAATCCTTAAGTTCATACTGTCATTTCTAAAACACTATCAAATACTCATAAACTTTTGCAATTTTACAATGTGGCAGTGCATTGTTGTGGGCCCAGTGGCTTATTTCTTTTCAAACTGTTCAATGATATAAATTTTGGTCTTCATTCAACAATATAAGCTGGTTTTGAAGATGCAGGGGATATGCTTTGTACATGCATCTTGATTAATGCTGTCTTGCGAAGTGTCAATGTGCTGCTATTGAATTGCATTTTACCTTGCATATGTTTTTTCTAAAGTGTATTCTGTGTTTATTAACATGTTCAATCTCATGCATCGATTGGCTGTAAGTGTTTGTGCATAAAATATCTAGTATGAAGTCCAAAATTTATGAACAAAATGAAGTGTGTTGAGACTCAAAACTGTTTCATATCTGATTTTCTGCCAAATTCGTTATGAAGTGCTAAACATTTTCTCTTGGTTGCCAGGTGAAACGGGCTCAGAGATAGTTGCACGCTTAAAACGTGATTTGCTTTCAACGATGCTAGGTGCAATTATGTATTGGCCTATTTGTGATTTTATTACCTTTAAGTTCATTCCTGTCAATTTACAGGTACCTGTTTAATATCATCTTCTACCTTCTTTTGTCTTACAGCGTACCAGTAAATAAGTTTTGCAGCCAAAATATTTCCTTTGTACTTTTTGTTATTGACTCTGCATTGTTTCATATTGACAGCCATTGATCACCAATTCATTTTCTTACTTATGGACTGTTTATATGACGTATATGGCAAGCCTAGAGAAAGCAGCCTGATCACTATCAACAATGTCAATCTTCTGCAGCTTACAGACAAATCTTTTGGATGTCTGCACTAATTCTGAGCTCACATTGTCCCTCACTATGCTACTGACCAAGATACTCGGTTGTGTAACTTCTGATCTTTGTTTTTCTCGGAATGCATTTTTGAATCATTGGCATTTCCTTCTCGAGTAACACTCTATTCTGTCAAATAACATACACCTGGATGACTTCAACAAGAAAATAGTAAATTATAACTGTTGAAAAGGTAATATCTGAAACATCCATACCCACAATGTTTCTTTAGTAATAAAAACATTCATAAGTTGATTGGAGCCATAATTTTAAAAGCGAAATGTCTCTGACATTATCAAAATGAATTTTTGAAGTCTTGTAATGAAACGAACCAAGTGGAGGAAGATATTAAGTTCAAATTCTGAGTGTAGAAGATATTATTAGAGCTTATTTTATGATAAACGGGATCATGGGGTGGTATCGAGTAAAATGGGCATATAAAAAAATGCATTTTATGTTTTGCAATAGGAACATGAGACCATAAATATGGATAGCATAACACACTTCTAGATCACATCTTATGCTAACATATTTATTGTTCCACTTTGCAAACACCCTAAGCATGTAACACACAGTGAATTAGCAGTGTTCAAAATCCAAATTAAGCTTTTACAAACCGTTAAGTCTGCTAAAAGAACTAATCAAATTAAGAACTGGTAAGAGAAAATAACATTTCTTGCATTTTGGTTATGTTTCCGGTTATTGTTGTGAAGACCCGACTATAAGCTCATTGCCGATAAAAAATTAACTGCTCATTACTTACATTGATTTTACTTAATAAAGGTTTAACATCATGTAATATATAATATATTTTAGCTTAATTAAATTTCAAATCTTGATAAATTTAAGGTATTTTCAATTGAGTATTGCAATTAATTTTTTTAGTTGGATATCTGACCTACAATCTTACTTAATTGTATATATACGTTATTTTATATTAATTTTAAATGGCTATGTTTTAAGATTAACATGAGTTTTTAATGAAATAAGCGCAGAGTTGAACAACAAAATATGAAGTTAGTAGAATGTAGTAAATGATAATGATAAAGTCTATGAGATATCCAATAATATATTATTTTGGTTTAAAAATAATTTGTTTGGATGAGATTAAAAAGGAAGTGAAAACAAATAATGTTAAAAGAGAGTAAATAGAGAGTAAAACAAAATGAGAAACTTAGATGCCATGTTAGGAGATTAAAGAACAAGGGGTGGAGTTGAAGTTGCGTGTGAAGGTTATGGAGAATAAAAAACTTACAATTTATTTTATTTGTTATTTTTTTTTCTATTTATCTTTATTCTTAATAAGTGAATTTTAAACTTAATTTGATCAGTCTTTATTCTTAAGAAGTAGATCCTAAGTCTAACTAAATTTTACAAAACAAGTTTATAAGATGATGTTTATATCTATTTAAAGTTTATAAGATAATGTTTACATCTATTTAAAGTTTATGATGTTTACATCTATTTATAAACTATTTAAAGGTCTTATCTCTAGTTAATATAGGATTTCCAAATCTATTTATAAACTATTTAAAGGTTTTATCTCTAGTTAATATAAGATTTCCAACACCTGTTGTTATGTTAAACACAAAATTACATGAAAATAATAAAGTAAGATGATATTTTAAGACAATACTTAATTAGAAAAATCAAAACAACTTGAATTTAATTAAAAAATATAGAAATTTGAAGTACTTAATAAATAAAACAAAAAAAGGACTAAATTAAAAATACCAAATTTAACAAGTAAATGAAACTTAATTAAGCTATATATTTCTATAAGATGTTTGTGATATGCGATTTTTGTTTTGCAATTGAGAACAGGTATTAAACAAATTTATATTATTCACTTTGTCATTGAAGAGCACTATTTAACAAATTTATATTATTCACTTAGCACTATTTACTTTTATGTTATAAAAAGGGTGTTAAATATTGTAAAAGAATAATGATAAGGGTGGTTCACAAAATAATTTTAAGTTGCAAACGGGAGTGCCAATAAGATTAACGCGAATATAGCAGTTTTAGCTAGAATATTTTAAATAAAAAAGGAAAAACTAATTTTTTCTAAAAAAATTTTCTTTTGTGCAATATCGAAGTGAAAAATATTGTTTTTATCTAGAATATTTTAAATAAAAAGAAAAGATTATTTATCTTTCTAAACCAATATGACATAGTAATTGTGTGAATTTAATAATTAGATTTTGTGTGCTGGCTTGTCAGCTCACTCACACTGTTATTGGTCCAGCACTGATGCATGGAGAAACAGTAGACCATGTCTTTGCTACATGAAAATCTTTGGAGGACTCCTACATTGAACATTGGTGAGTTGAATCCGTCCAGTGCACACAGGATCAGGTTGCTCAGGGGAACCCGAGTTCAGCTGGGGTTGGTGGTTTTACGGACAACCTAAAAGCTGAACTACTTGCCATATTACAGGCTTAAGGCTTGCGTGGGAATGATGTCACAAGGAACCAAATTCCCTACATTCAAACTAGGATGGGTTCTTGACTACTGTTCTTGCATCTCTATTTAAGAAGCCTATTGTCATATTTGTTCGAAATTAAAGAGTATAGCACAGTCATCGCAGTGATCCAAAATCAATTCCAAAACCTGTTGTTAAATACAGTGGACCAGCCATTGGTGAGATTTAGAACTCAGAATGCAACACTGTTATATTTCAATGAAAAATTGTTGAACTAAAACAAGTACAACAGAGAAGAAATGAAGATAGAAACAAGAATAAGAACGGGATACCACGAAAAATGGTGACCCCCTTGAAAGTATGAAACAATGAACTTCTTAATCCCCTATCTAGAAGTTCACATATTTTTTGTATTAACAAACATGACGCCCTAGAAATCATCAAATCTAAAATCCTGTTGTTTATTGTTTTGGTAAATTGTGGAGCTTCAGGACAAAAATCCAAAAGTCAGCTGTAGTAAACGCTTCCACATTCCAAGCTCTCTCTGCCTTTAGATTTCGTCTAACAGTAAATATCTGATCTACAGTAACAGGCGAATTCACTCTTCAGAGGCACGTATGCAAATCTTCTCAAGCTGTATGGGCCAATCTGGTCCAAGAACTTGAGGATTTAATTCCATTGCAAGACGGAAATCTAAAACAGATGCACCGGCAGATCCATTTGCTTTTTGCATGCATCTTGCAGGTAGCAAAACATTTGAACTGGTCGCCAACTGCCTGTTTTGTTGTGTTAGGTGCTGATTTCCACATCTTGACCCAGCTAAATCCACAAAGGATTCAATCAACCTCTTCAGGTATGAGTCCAGTGCATTATTCAATAGATTTACACAATCCACTGTCACAGACAAACCTTCCTTCTCCAACTTTTGCTCCAAACGACTCCTCAAAGATCTGGTGTCAGGGAGATCTCCATTGCTGAGACAGGTCTCTGGATAACCTTTGCTACATGATGAAACATTAGAATGACGTCTTCCATCACGAACAAAGTTCATCGATATACCAAGAGGAGCTGTGACAGGGCTCCTACTTTGAACGCTGGGGCTTCCAGCCATCTGTTCAACCTCCTCTCCTTCTTCAACGGAAATTGGAGGTCTACTGCCAAGGGAATTCAATTCTGTCGCACTCTGCTGCTCCAGTGTCTTACATATCAATTCTTCAGGCGCAAGACCAAATTGGGGTTTTCCCAGGGGCCCCACAGCATTTTGGCGGCCCTTAGACCTTCGGTCTCGAGCAGCTGAAGGGCCAATCCTCCGCAAGGAAGGAGGAAACGCGTCCCCATACAACGTTTGGATAGAGCCTCTCTGCAACCCATTTGAATCTTTTACACTAAAGGCAACCCCTGCTCTTGCAGAGCCTCTCACCGGTGGGACTTTGGCCAGACAAGCATTCTTCAAAATCGCTCTAATTAGTCGATTGTGAAGAGGGATATTTTCCCTCCCAATTATCACGAAGCAAGTTCTGTCAAACTCTGACTTGCTTATCTTTGAACTCAATAATCTTCGAAGCTGATCAAAGTACTTGTCAGCTCTCTGATGACCAACCTTCCTAACGATCAGAGCTTTCAGCTCCAACGTGTCAATTCGAGAATAGCTTCGTTTCGGTATCGTCATTTTGCCTAATAATCTTCTTCTCACAATCACTGAGCCAAACTATACAATCGTAATCTCATATGCTCCAGCAAATCCAAAACAAACGCTTCCTTAAACCCTAGTTCCCTAACAATATGAGTGTCTGCAATTAATCAAGTTTTCAATCAGAAACGATAATCGAGTCCAACTATTCACTGATTAGAATAGCAAATCAGATGACAAATGCTGGGAAAGACAGGATGCTTTGGGGGGAAATTGTAAAATCAATGAATTCGATAAATACAAGCACAATTAGAAGAGAATAAAGAAAACCCTAGCACGATTTTGAAGAAAGTTGGGAAAACCAACGAAGTTAGGGGAAAGAAAGATTCGTACCGTAATGGGTCGCCGGCGGTGGGAATTGACTACGAATAAAGCTTCTGTGCGGCACAATAGATATCGTACTGGCGTGTATTTCTTCCGATTGCGGTGGAGACGAGAGAGGCCAAACCCTAACGGAAATTGACAATTGAAGAGATGTGTCTTTTTTCAGCACCCCGTTCTCGACCCAACCCTGCGCTCTTCGTTGTTAAGTTTGTCGTTCGTCCCCACTCCAATTTGCAAAATTGAGTAAAATTAAAAGAAAAATAAAGGCTCCTCAAGAGTTTAGATACATTTAATCACATAATCATCACTTAAAACCTTTAATTATGATTTTCTTGAACTTTAAATAAAAATAAATTTACTCTTTTAATTAAATAAATATTTAATTAAATTTATTTAAACAATATTTACTTAACTATGTTTATTTGGGTGTAACGTGTTATCTAGATAGATAATCGCTTAGAAAATACGAAAGAATGTGGACCTAATCAAATAAAAGTCAAAATCGCTTATATGAAACAAAATTTAAAAATTTACAATATTTTATATCTAAAAACAAATAATTTACAAATCTACAAATGTTACAATTAACGTGTAAATAGAATTTTAACAACCTAAAAAATTAAGATTAATGAAATAAAGAAACCTATAAATAGACAAGTTTCAAGAGAAACAGTGTTGTGTTTTTGAGAATCTTAATTTTTTACCTTACAATGTTTTCTTTCTATCTTTTCGAAGAAAGTTAGATTGTTTTGTAATTTCATAATGAATTTAAGTTTTATAAAATTTCATTATTTAATTATGTATCAGGCTGCATTATGATCTAAATTTCTAATTTTAACTTTTGTTAATGGAATCATTTTTGGTGGAAGGCATGTTGATAATTTAATATTGTTTTCTAATTGAAATTCTTAACAATCTCATGCTTAGATAATTCAAGAGGTAAAAAAATATTAAAAACAGGTACTAAATATATTAATAGACATATTTCACATATTTCATTAATTATATCATATTGAATTGATTAAATATGTTTGGTTGATTCAATTCTGTTTTGGATTGAAGGAATGATATATCTATTAAGTATGAAGAATTTTCTGATAAAGAAACTCATAATGAACTTGTGTTATTTATTGTTTTAAATAATTTATTTTGTTTTTATTCATTTTACTCACAACTCTTTATTTATTTTACTATTGTTTCTAACTTTGTCATTTACTTTACTATTGTTTCTAACTTTGATTATTTGTATGAGTTTTGAACCTTGAATAATTGGAATTATTATTGGTTCATTGGGATACAACCCAAAGCTGATTTTCTCTTATCCATACTATTATTTTTTTGGTAATAAATGGTTTAACACTGTGTTAGAATATCAAAACTAAAATCATATTTATTTTATTGTGAAAACGATAATGATTAAAATCTTTACCTCTTGTATGTATTAATTATTATCAATCATTTCAAAATCCAAAACATATTAGTTATTATTAATAATTTATTGGATTACAACACTCATATTATCTTAGTATAGTTAATTTTAGTTCAGTAAACTATAAAATGCATATACATAAAAACACACACATATATATATATATATATATATATATATATATATAATAAACACATTAATTGTATGTTGAATAATATAAACATATTATATAAATAACATTTATAGAAAAATTCCCATTCTTTAATTTATTAAGAGATTAATTTTTAATAAAAAAATTGTATCGATTACATAGTTATTTGATATTTATGAATAATATATTATATGAATGTTATTGAGGTTTCACATTTTGAGTCTATATGTGAATTATTGTTTGATTATGTATATTGAGTATACATCAATATTTAACACATGTATTTCTTTCTTTACCAAACATCTAATTAAATAATGTATAATAAAGCATTATATGAACTCATGAAAAGTTTAATGTATATCTTAAACACGAGCATATTGAATACTTTCAACTTATCATTATCCATGGAATCAAATACTAAATACTTACAATAAGTAAGGTGCTAGTATTTTCTATAATATACTTAATACGAGTATTCCTTATAAGGCATCAATTGTTTGCACCATTCTATGTTTATTTGATAATTAGATATATGTGTTGATATATAGTTTAAAGTTTATTTGACCTTTAATTAAAATATTCAAGTATGTTTAGTATCATGGTGAACTTCTTGTTTACATAATGGAGGACTCTTGGGATGCATAATTTATTACTGAAATTCCTATATAGAATTGGCAAACAGGATAAAGAAATAAAATATGTGACTTCTTTATGATATTGATTTGTGTTTAGTAAATCACTCATTATCTTGTTATTTTTAGAAACTATTATGATTATATTTTGTATATGAACATATAACGCTAACAATGATAATGTTATTTTCACCAATATTAAAAATCATTTCATAATAACAAAATCAAGTTTTAATTTGCTTTTAAGTTATTCATTCATTCTTTTGATATTTGTTTGTAAGTAATTGAGATCACTCTTGTATAATTGTATCAACAATCCATGTTATTTTCTTACTAACAATGGAACAAGAAGCATTTTGGTTGAGTTAAGCAAGAGAGGAATTCATGAAAGTGTAAATGGGATGTCAAATCTAGGATTTATAAAAGATAACTTGTGATAGGCGTCACCTAGTACATGCCCAACACCATGAAGTTAGAGAAGATTTTTCATTGCCAAAGTCAGACACTATTTGCTTTGAGCGCCACTTCATAGTCATGCTTAACATTGAACACTGTATGACTCATGCTTAACACCACTTGGAGAGAGATATACACTTTTTGCCTATGTATGCATGTGTCAATTGTGAAATATTTATTAAGCATGATATTCATATTTTTTTCAAACACTTTAAAGAGATTTTCACACTTTTCTCTTGAGTTTTTACAATTATAGGAAAAGAAAGGTTGGTTATACTTTTTGATTGATACATCTAACATTTTAATTTTTTTTTGGTAGGATTTAATGAAGAAGAAAAGTTGGAGAAGAAAAGAACATGGAGGAACTAAAGTTACCTAAGGCAACATGATCTCTTGCTTAGCCAAGATAACTTTATATTCAACCAACCTTTTTCTTGATTAGCCAAAAACACGATCTAAAGAGTAACAAAATTTGATCGTCAAGTCTCGTTTGATAATAGTTATGCTTAACCTAACGAGTTTTGTAGGCACATATCATGAAAATGTTGCTTACAAACTTTGTCTATCAAGTCCAAGTTTTGACTCAATGAGTCATTTGTAAAATATTTTCCTTTTTACTCAAAATCTCGTATATCAATAAATGAAGACACAAAAGAAAAAAGGAAGAAAGCACATAGAATAAAAGGTTATGATACCCATTTAGTGAAGATCCATGACTTTCACCTTCATTTTTTCTTCATTCCCTTTTAGTTTAAATTTCATGTTATTCAACTCCATAAATAATTAAATACTCTTATGGGAGTTATATGTAATAAATAAACTCTTTTGTATTTTTTTATTATATATAATGCTAATTGTTCTTCATTGATATTTAATTTATGTTTATTATATTGTTGTGATCTAATCAAGTTGAAACTCTAAGAGGTTGAAAAATCACTGTGAGCTATTAACTAAAGATAAGATAATTAATAGATCATTTGTTTGATAAATACAATGAGTTATTGATTATCTCTAAATCCTTGATCTTAATGTGAGTTTTATTCAGTAAAGAATTTACAAGTAATTGTAAACCAATAACCTATACTCAGGGCTTATTCTAAGAAATTGAAATATAACTTTTCAATGATACGAACGAATGACAATGAAGAAAAAAAAAATACTTGTTTTTGAGATTAATAAAACAAGAAAGTGAGATGTTGAAGTTTGATATGAAAGATATCCATACCATATTATCCAACTAGTTTTATTATTTTAAAAAATAATAGAGGTATGTAGTAATTAGTTTTAACTTTTCTTTTAAGTTTTTTTTTTTACTTAATCTCAACTCATAATTTATCGTTTATTTTGCGCATACTGGTATAAATTTAGTGTATTTTTAATATCATCCCGAATCCTTATGAATTTCACACTTTTGTTTATTTTTTAAAACTTGTAACGACAATTATGCCCTTATAAGAAAGTCATTATTTTGTTAAATAAAAGGATGCCATATTGAGTCACTGCATTTTACAGTCCCATATTTCCATAAATTTTAAAATTTCATTTTTATTCTTTTTAAATTTGTATTATGAATTATAAATATAAAATACAAAATTATGTATTTCATAATGTAGAATCCAAATTAAGATTTATATTATAGATTGTAAATTAGAATATAAATTTTATGATTTTTTAACAAACTTGTTTTCAGAAAATAAATACATTTTAAATTGTGTATTTCAAAACATATTTTATAATGCATAATCCAAAATATATCAATACATTTTAGAATATACAATCTAAATATATTCTCATATGAAAATGTATTAACATTGGAAAATGTATCAATATATTTTGAATTGTATATTTTAAAATACAATCCAAAATATAATATGAAATATAAAATATGTATTACAAATTGTATATTTTAAAATATATTTTATATTTCACATTGTACATTTTATAATTTAAGAATTTAACTTTAATTTTTATGAATGTATATGTTAGAGGGTCATCGAATTGCACATTCAACAACTAAATTCCCACAATTGATATTTATTTTCAGAAAGGTAAAATTGAAATTTCAATTTTATGGAGGTGCAGCTTGAAAATATATGGGTACAGAATGCAACTGCTGTCATAGTGAATTTTCATAGGCCCAATGAAGTTAATGAGAGGCCCACAGAAATACAAGGAGACTTGGGCTAAAATTTAACCCAATTAATATTTGACCCTGACCCCATAAAAAACCCTAATTTGGGTGTTTGTCTATAAATTGATATCTGCAGAAATCACAAAGGGTTCTCCTGCACACTCTTCAGCGACTGCGTCTTTGGATCGAAACCTCTTCTGCGACGCAGCCATGGGACACTCCAACGTTTGGAACTCTCACCCCAAAAACTATGGTCCTGGTTCTCGCACTTGGTATGTCCCTGTTTCACGCCCATTTTAAGGCTTTAAATTTTTAATCTTAGTGCTTGTTTTTGATCTCAAATATATTATTTAGTGGCTACACTTCCTGTTTTAGATTATATAATCATGCAGGTTTGGTTTGAGGAATTACGCTATGCATCGAAATAGTGTTTTTTTTTTTTGTTTAATTTGTTTTAATTTAATTCTGTTTAGTGTTTGCGACCTTTATATTTATGTTACATGTTTTGTCGCACCATATAACTTCATTGATGATTTTATAGCATAAGGGTAGGTGGGTTTAGGTTATTATATCGAATGTTATCTTTCGCTTTTATTGGTTTTTCATTTTGCGGTGGTTTTAGTTGGTGTTGATACTTTCTATGTAATCATGTGGTGGTTTGATCTGTGTATTCTACCCACCTAGCTGTATATGGTTTTGGATGTAATTGTTGTTGTTTTGCCACTGAATGAACATTCCAAATGTATATTATTAGGTTTTAGGTTGGTTTAGATGTGTTAGGTGCATTTGATGTTGTTTTTCACATGTGCTTTTTTTGTAGTGCAATCGTTTCAGTAAGCACTGCTTATTGTTGTTGTTTTGTCTTGCAGCCGTGTGTGTGGAAACCCACATGGATTGATCAGGAAGTATGGCCTTATGTGCTGCAGGCAGTGCTTCCGTAGCAATGCCAAGGAAATTGGCTTCATCAAGGTATACACATCTGATTCTGCTATTCTAAATTTTAGTCTCTAACTAATTCAATTTGATTTTTTTTTTCTTGCGAAGCTGTTATGTGCTTCTTGATAGGTTGATTTGCTTTGAGTCATATAAGTGTCGTGCCTTTTGCCCTAATTATCTTTTTTATCCTTGTTGCAGTATCGCTAAGGAACTTTTGTTACCTTCCAACCAATATTATGTTCTGCTCTAGGATGTTCCGAGGATGTTATGTTTGAAGAAACTTGAGACTTTTTTTTTTGCATCTAATTAATTTTCAGACGTAATTTGTGGATCTAAGAATACTTTTATATATATTGTTTTGAAATATTGACTTCCATATCTGATCCTTTAATCATTCTGCATCATATGCATGTTTATCATACAGATGCAAGTTTACAGTGACTTTCATCTGCAGCCCTTGTGACCATTTTTGTTTGCGCTGCATCATTCGATCCTAGTTTGATTTTAGTTTTCAACTAACTACTAAACGTGGATTGTCTAATCAATTATTATACACACGGTTTGCAAATGTTGATCTAAATGCCGAAATGATAGACAGATAAATGTAGCGTTTTGCGAAATTGGCCTTGATGCTGCAATCGATTTAATTTTTATAGACTAGTCATTAATCGTCGCGGTAGGGTGTTAATCGTAATGTTTAAAAGAAATAAATGGTAAAGGAACTGAGGAAGGTCTTTAATAGTTTCTTTAGATAAATAAAGTGTGGAAATTCTGGTTGACTTCCACTTCAGTCTTCAGTCACGTATTCAGCTTAACGTTTTAGATTTGTTTTCGGAAATTCGTGGTCTTTCTACTTGTCTAGTTTTCCAATTTTATGATTTTGTACGTAAGTTAAATTGGATTGAAACATGTCTTCTTTTGCCTGCTGCTGAATAAAATTTGCATGTACCCAATCTCAACAAAATATACAAGTTGTTAATAATGAATCGAAGCATAATTGAAATGAACGAGGTCATAAAAAGATTGGTATTAACTGGTTATAAGTTCAGCCCGTTACGGTGGTTAAATGAACTTGGCTTCATAGGGTACGACCCTCAGACAGCCAGAGAGAGGGAAAGCACATAAACGTTGAAGTTACCTGCTTTATAAGTTGTACCAACTACTAAATGCAGAGTTCCAATTTCCTTCTTCCTGAAGGCAACTCAGCATCCTACTTTTTTGTATTATTCTTCTTTTCATGCATGATGGCCTCACCTGCCATTCTACAATATTTTTCATTTCTGCTTTTCCACCTTATCCATCTCCATCATAACTTTTACTGTGCAGACACCCAACATCACGAATACATGTTTTCTTAATGTTCCCAATCATCACTACGTCGTAACTAAAATCAATAGAATAGTTGATTGCTTAGGTTTAATAAATCTCCCCTATAATGGAAATTATGCTATGTTGCATTATTAAATTTCAATATGAAGTATTTGTTAACAACTTCAGATTTTGATGGAAACCTGCAACTTTAAACAAATTGCAAAGGATAAGGATTCGTTAAGGTAGAGTGATCCAGAAAAGACAAGAGTGACATGAGCAGTACTTTTTTATTGGTAAGACGTTGCAAAAGAGATAATATGTGGTGAAGTGATTAAATCTATAGAAACAAATGGTATATGTACTAGTGTAAAAAATTCTATTAACTACTTTAAAGGTAATAACTTCTGTGACCTTATAATATGTCATATCAATATTTTAAAGTGAATATTGATAATATATAGAAATTAAACACAAATTTGTACAAATTACAGTGGTCCTTATAAATAATATAAGAAATACTTTCCACTCTGCTAATCACCTAATTCGGGAGCATGGAGAGTTAGTTCTAAAGCTGTGCAGAGGGTCCACTGCTAACCAACTTATTGTATCACCCGAAAATGTTTTAAAGGAAGATCTTATCTCCAAAATGAGTTCCACTACGTATGATGTTGTATCGTGGCTTTCAAACATAGCTTAAGGATACACAGTTTGTAGTACTTGAATAAAAATGCAGATGATTTAAATCCATACTCATTGAGTTGTTGGAAAAGTGATCATACTCTGTTGAACAAATCAAAGTAGAAGGATTGAATACACATAAAATGGATTTGTTATATCATTACAAGCAAGTAGCGACCGTGCAAGAGGTGGCCTCTTAAATGGTATACTGTATAGTGCAGGACATTTGAAAAGAATATTTCGTTATACAAGTAAGCTGTCATTTTCGGTATCTCTTTCTCCTAACAAAAACTGCTGTTCACAGATTATGATGATTGAACTTTTCACTGAATTTTATGCTGCGTTGTAATTATAGTCCAGTAATTTTTTTGCACCAACACTGCTTTAACGTAGGAAAAGAAGAGGCTGGTAAAACAAGGCTCTTTGCATTGATTGCTTATTTTGAAGGGCCTAAACATTTCCAACATGTCTACATTAAGTTAGTCTGAGATTAATTACTCCATCAAATCTTCTCTAGGCAAAACTATGTAAAATCAGAGTTGTTAGTAAACTATTCCACAACATAATTAAGGTGATAGACAGTTATAAGGGGATGATCCCTTGGAGTTTTTGCTTTTTTAACTAATAAGATGTATTATGAAAATGAATGATTTTATAGAAACTTAGTCTCTAAGAGTATTCCATTTATCTAGACTAGGTTAGGGTGGTACAAGATGTTTAAGTTACTTTTCTTTTTGTTATGATTGGGATGTCAAATGTAGTCATCCTCCAAAACAAGAATGAAAACCGAAATGTTAAGCCCTAAAATAGGAAATTTCATTGAATGAGATTGTTTTCTTAAGTACTCAAAGAGTCAACTCAACAAATCAATTTTCAGGAATCTATAATCTTTGGCTTCAAGTGTTATTAACCCCAACTTAATATAATAATTACCACATTTTTGAGCATCCAGAATAGCCGCCAAAAGGCCACCAACTTTGAGCCCCAAAGTTGCTTATCACACAGTTTCCTTCTCTACCATTGATAAAATAATCACACACTTTCCTTGGTGGGGTTGAGCTGGAAAGGAGAAGCAAAGTTGGAAAGCTATGGGACAGAGGAAGAATTATTTCCTTAAGCCTATAATCACTTCCGAAGCAAAGTTAATTAATACCCTCTAAACGGACATCTTTGAGTGTGTGTGTTTACTTTTTATCCAATTATTCCATTGAGTGTAACTTAAGTTACATGCCTTCAAAGAATTATGCCTTTCTCATCATTCCATGACACATTTGGCAGGGATTCGTTAATCAAATAGCATAACCATATCTTCTGTTTTGAGTGTTTTCTAATGCTAAATAGGAATTACAATCAATCAATAAATCAATGAATGTCAACTGAAGTGAGAGCTTCATCTAAAATTATTCACAACTATGAATATGAACCTGTAGTTTTGTATATAGTCAATATTATTTGTCAATGAAAAATCTGCAGTAAGAAACTGAGGACTGAGCAATCAGTGTCCTTCTCCATTGAAGTAGCTAGTTGTGGTTGATAATCATGTTGGTCTAACATCTAACTAATTATTAGTTAACAGGAAAACAAAGAAGAATTCAACCAACCCAAGTCCTAAATTTGTTGTAAGTTCTATTGTTAACAGGATCACCTGGAAACTATTTTGGATAGAGATGTCTCTAGGTATAGGAAAATGCTAAAGTAATTATGGTTGAGATGCCACATTATCACAATATGGAACACATTTTTCTCATATATGAAAAGAAGAGAATTCGTGTGTAAAATTAGACTATAAAGGAAAGGAAATGGTTGCTTCAATACTAGTCAAGATTTGTTAACAATTTGTTTTATCAAATGAACCATTATTCCTTACAAGTTTCACAAATCTTAAATATAGTACTACTTTAATTGCTTAACTCCTTAGCTCAACTGTGAACCCGTGACAACAGCAAAGAATAATTTTAATGGTGCCCCTTAATTAAATAACTGAAGAGCTAAGTCCTGAGCCTAGGAAATAGTCACCATCTTAGCTATTTTTAAAAACACAAGATGCTTTGAGATCAAACAAGAAGCAAACACATTGGAGGGCAATATATGTATTTTTTTTATCAGAATGAAGATATTAGTGACCGAAATGAATGAAATGCAGTAGAAGATAGAGAGGTTGGAGAGAAGAAAGAAGAAAGTGGAGGATGTTGATATGAAGAAGAAATAATGAGATGCGTTCAATGGTTGCAATGAATGGCGTAGATGGAGAGGGACAGAAAGGGATGTGGCATCTTAATCTAGTTATAATAATAAATTGATTATAGCTTAGCTTGCAAAAATCACAATTAGGCAACATTGCCTTTCTGGTTGATAATGCCTAAGCTTTTTGGGCATTGCACTGATAGCATCAACCACTGTATTTGATTTAGAGCTCCTTTCATTATGGTTAGCTCATTCATCTCTTTCCCAATGAAGTGATCTTTCTATCTCACGTCATACCACTGCCAAATCTTACTCTATATACGCATTATTTTATCACATTATATTATATTATATACACACAATTACACACGTGACACCACAAAACATCACATATTATAAATATATGGTAAGTTCTTCTTGTATTCCTGTATACGAAATCAAACCTGAGTTATAATTAAAATTAATGTTTCACAACGACTTGAAAAAGACAACCATCTAGTTCTCATGGCAGAAATAGCTAAATCAAAACAATGTCTTTAGCTGTGGGTTGAATCTTGTGAATGACTAATTTTGGAAGCTACCTACACAATTAGTGCTTAATTCACAATAATAGAATAAGAAGTGAAAATGGTCTTTTGAATATTGGGAATAATTTAGGCAAAAGCGCTAAGGTGCAATTCTTTTCCCTATTTATCAAATTTGTGTAATTTTTCTTTTTCACAAAAATAGACAAGTGAAAAAGTTGTACCATCATGATACGACTTTAGATTAGATGAAAAGATAACCGTAATCGTGTCAACATGACACAATTTTAGTAAAAATAATAGAATTAAAATTTGATTTTAGTGAAATTTGTTTTTTTAATTAAAATCTTGTTAGTTGATACAACTTTAATTTTTTTATTAGACTCTTCACTTAAAATTTATCTTCATGACACAACTTACTTATTTTTGTAAAACAAAATGTATATTTACATCCGTTTCATAAATAACCAAAAAAATTGCACCTTATGCTTTCCCAATGATATATGTGAAAGTGTTGCTTTTCCTTATTTACGTACTTGTAGCTGTGGAAAAGTATCATTCATGACAATAGCTTAGCTGAAGACTTGAAGGGAACAACATTAATGTCATGTTTGGTAAGCAGAAAATTAAAATGAAATGAAAGATATGATGTATTTAAGTTTAATTGAAGTCTAAAAAGTGTGGCCAACTTGGTTTCTTTGTTTTCAAATCTCTCCTACCAAATATTGTGAAATGCCAAGCTACTAACTGAACCGAGAATTCCATGAAAATAAGAAGCATTTTGAATGTTTGAAGAGAGCATAAATTGATGCAATATCAGTTTATGAAAGGGATGGCCACTTACCTGCGTGTAAGCTAATTGGTGGAAGACTCCATTTATGGTCAGAATTTATGAAATCTATAATTAGTTACCAAAAGAAGGTTTATTTTTTAATTACTCTTTAATTATGTGTTGGTACAAAGTAACGTAATCATATAATTGTTATTGATTTCTTTCAATAATTTCACAACACAAAAATGATGACATTAACAATACTCTACTTTTACATACTAAATTAAACTGCATTTTTCTAGAGCGTGACAACATTTTAGCTGATTCTTCCTTACAGAATGATATGTGTGTTATTCTTAACTTATTTGTTGTTTGAACTTATAAGCATTTCAATTTTTATAAAGTATATTGTGAGCCTAAAAGAGTTTGAATTTAAAGGAAGACATGCGATTCTCCTCACCAAAAAGTTAAGTATGTCTAAAAGTAAGAACTTGATTTAATATACAGTAATAAAATAACTTCGATTTAAAGAAAAAGTTTAAAAATTAATGGAGAAATAATTTGAAATAATTTAATAAAAAAATATAACCATGTAAATTTTTTGAAACAAAATTTAACATAAAAAGAAAATATATTTTCATGATTTTTTTTTATGTAAAATTGATTTATTTTAAAGTATAACAACTAAGTTTAATAAATTTCAGGAGAGAAATATTGTATATACAAGTAAAATAATTTTAAATATACATTTTTATAGTTTAAATTTTTTTTTCAAGTAGTATAATGTAAATACATCTTATAATTTTGAATTTTTCATTTATCTTTCACATTTCACTTTATTTTAAAATACCCATTAACACTAAATCCTTTCAACAAAAAAAGAAAAGCATCTGAATTTCATTTCTACAATGAACTAAATTTGAACTGGTAAAAAGAAAGAAACTTTTTTCCTTCATTATATTGCTTTGTTTGTGGTTAAATGATAGTAGCACTTTTCCCTAACATGGTTTATATATAAAATATATAATATCATTTTCATTTACATCCAAATTTCTCCTTTCTTTTATATATATAGTTTTTAATTTTTTTTCCTTCCTTGCAAGTAAACGACAGCGATAAATTTTTACATTGCCAATTACGCATGGGATTATTAGGTTACACACTAAGAATAAAATGGCACATTGTGTAAGAAAAGAAGGTAAAGGAATATTAAGAAAAAAAAAAAGGCAATAAACCAGAAACTTAGAAATAATAAAAGGTTATTAATATTAACACCACGTAACGTTTCTCCAAAGATTCAACCAAAGCGAAACCGAAAACCAAAGATTCACTCACCTGTGGAACACTCCACTCTACACATTATATTACAAACTCTGTGTATTTCTATTTTTATTTTTGTTTTCTCTTTTTTAATTAGCACCTACTTCCCTTTCTCTTTCTCTTTCTCTCCAAAATCCCACAACCTGCGTCGCTATTTCTCTCACTCACTCACTGTTCCTCCCAAATGCTGAATCTGAACCACACCCACTGATCTGCAGGGTGGAGAAAAGGGTCAAGATTTGAGCTTTGGGGAAAGAGAAAGGGAAAACCCTCATGAGAGAGGCAATGTGAGGGAAGGTTCTAAGCTTTCGGAAATGGTGGCTGCCATTTCGGAACACCCATTGACCTCTTCTGAGAAAGACAACAACAACAACAATGGCACCGTACCCAGAAGGCCAAAGGGTAGGCAAGTTTCTTCAAGGTACATGTCTCACTCTCCTTCACCCTCGCCTTCTTCAACCACAACCACAACAACAACCACAACTTCAACCTCAACATCAACGACAAGTTCTTCTTCTCGACGATTCCCGTCCCCTCTTCTCTCTCGTTCCACCAATTCCTCCACCCCTTTGGTTCCAAAGCGTTCCCAGTCGGTGGACCGCCGCCGCCCACGCCCCTCGACGCCGCTTCCCGAGGCGGCGAAGCTTCTGGTGACTTCAACTCGGAGCCTGTCGGTTTCCTTTCAAGGAGAGGCCTTTTCGCTGCCCATTAGCAAGACAAAAGCCACCGCCGCCACCCCTCCGCCGCGGAAGGCAGCCACGCCGGAGCGGCGGAGGGCCACTCCAGTGAAGGGGGAGAATTCAAGGCCGGCGGATCAGCATCGGTGGCCGGCGAGGACCAGGCAAGTGGATCATCTTTCCAAGAGTGTGGACATCAGTGATAAGAAGAAGGTTGTTGGGAATGGGTTTGGGAAAGTGGTGAGGGCTTTGCAGAAGTCAATGGTGGTGGAAGGTGAAAAGAGAAGGGCTTCTTTTGATGGGTTAGGAGGGTTGAGTTTGGATTTGGGAAAAGCTGAGTTGTTGAAGGGTAATAGTAATGCTAATAATAATTCTATTACTAATGCTAATAATCATTACAATAATGATGGTGGTGGTGGGAATTTGGTGAGTAAGTCTTCAATGTCTTGTGATCTCACTGCTTCTGATACTGATAGTGTTTCCTCTGGGAGCACTTCCGGAGCACATGACTCTTCTGGGGCTGTCAAGGGCCCTAAGGAGCCTCGTGGCATTGTTGTGTCTGCCAGGTTTTGGCAGGAAACTAATAGTCGGCTGCGCCGCCTGCAGGACCCTGGTTCTCCCTTGTCCACCAGCCCTGCTTCTAGGATTGGGGTGCCAAACAAAAATGCTCAGTTGAAAAGGTACAACAGTGATGGTCCTATGTTATCCCCACGAACTGTGGCTTCTCCTGTTAGGGGGAGTTTGAATGCTCGGCCTGCTTCGCCGAGTAAGCTTTGGGCAGGATCCTCTCCTTCAAGAGGGATGCCTAGTCCTGCTAGGGTGAGAAGCACAGTTGCCAGCTCCATCAATAGTGGTTCGGGTAACTCACCCTCCATTCTTAGCTTCTCCGCTGATGTGCGGAGAGGGAAGATTGGGGAAGATCGGATATTTGATGCACATACATTAAGGCTTCTGTATAACCGGTATGTGCAGTGGCGGTTCGTGAATGCAAGGGCGGATGCTACGTTTATGGTGCAGAAACTAAATGCTGAGGTATGGTTAAATGTGTATTAAGGCAATGCATATTTAGTAAGTATTATGGTTGCTGTTATCTGTTTTTGACATTAATGTGTCTAATTGTTAGTTATTTTTGTAATTGTGTTGTTTTGTGCTTGTATATTGTAGCGTGTTTTGTGGAGTGATTCAGATTAACAGGGCACACTTGTAACACTCAATAGAATAGAATGTGCTTAGGGTTGCGTTAGAAAACTATATTTGAGATGTACTGTGCTTGAAGTTTAGGCTGCTAAGGTCATAAGATCAATGTAATGCCTCATTTTCAAGGAAATGTGCTAGGTTTCAAAATGCTGATTGACTAAGACGGTGAAAATTGTTATAGTTTTAGTTTTCTTGAATGCAGATAGAAATATCATTATGATTGCAGATAGATTGTGGCAGGCTTGTTAGAGAAAGGTGTGGACTTTTAAATAAAGGTTGATGAGAAGTTATCTTTGTTACTAGTGACTTGATGACATATTTGGTTCAAGTTTGCAATTTGTTACAAGTAGAAGTTTAGGTGTGATTCAAATGGAAATGTAAACTCTTGAACCTTCTATCTATGTGAACCAATAGAACATATAAAATGCAGGGATAAAGAGTGTCTTGAATACTCGTACACTTAAGTATATGTACAGAAAATGGAAGTAGTTGGTGGAAGTCTATCTTGAATAAGACTCTTGGTAGCATAGCTTGGCCCAATATCTTTTTGATCTTCGAGTCAGGTATATAATGAAGTTGACACCGCTTTATCTTTCTTACATCAATTTATAGTCCCCAGAAATTCATGATTAATGTTCTGAAACCTTTATCGTGATGAGAGGCAGTCACACATATCCTGAAGTTATGTTTTGTGTTTGTACAGCTGTACATGCACATTTAATTTCTTGTGTTGTGAAATGTGCTACTCCCACTATGTTTTGGATGACAATGCCTATGCTTTTAGGTGATAGCAACTACAATACTTCACCCCCTAATAACTATAGTTTAACCTAAATTATTTTAATTATGGCAGAGACATTTGTGGAATGCATGGGTAACAATTTCAGAACTTCGGCATTCAGTCATACTTAAAAGAATCAAGCTTGTATTACTGAGGCAAAAGTTGAAGTTAACTTCCATTCTAAAAGGACAGGTATGATTCAGTGTTTTCAATTTTAAAGTAATGCCTATTGTGCAATGAATGTAACTTGGTGGAAGGTTATTAGCTTGATAAAATTCACATTTTAATCTGTACTGCTTTTCTGTTATAAATAATTGCTTGCTGTTGAAGTGCCTGTCCTGTTTATAACTTGATGCAAACTTGACTATTTGCTAACATTTTAGCAATTTAATATTGTTACTATCAACCATAATCAGCATTCATCAAGTCATCAGTTACTTCTATCATCATCATCATTACTCTTAGTCATAATCAAATTTTATCTTGCTTGGTTGTAGATTTCTTATTTGGAGGAATGGGCCCTTCTAGATAGAGATCACTCCAGTTCTTTGCTTGGAGCAACTGAAGCTTTGAAGGCCAGTACACTCCGTCTTCCAGTTGTTGAGAAAGCAATTGTATGTGCTACTTTTCTTTTTTGCTTTTTTGGATACTTTGCACTATTTTAAAAATAGACTATCAATTTTTAAACTGTTATTGTTTGTCAGGCTGATGTACCAAATCTAAAGGATGCTTTGGGGTCAGCAGTTGATGTGATGCAGGCAATGGCATCCTCAATATACTCTCTTTCTTCAAAGGTGATTTTTTTTTTTTTTTATATTTTCTGTAAGTTTCTTTACAAGGTACGGTGATGTTTTAATTGTCAGTTTATATGTGCAAGGTCTGCGTGAAAACCGTATATCTATAATTTATTTTTCTGACTTTGGTTTGATAATTGGTATTTGTGTTTGAAGTAGTTATACTTTGATTGTTTCAGTCATTAGTCACGTTGTGTAAAGCCAATTGAAGCTCTTTTTTCCCTGTAAATCTTCTTCGAACTTTTTTTTTTCCGAAACAAAGATTAAATTTAACTATTATCACTTGTTTGATCTAAACTTTTCGATACATACTAGTTGCTATGTTTGGGTAAGCTATCCATATTTTTATATTGTCAGTATTTGATGTGCCGCTGTTTGTTGCATGTCAATGTCTATTTTGCTTATTTTAAGCTCTACCTCCTTTTGAGTAGTGCCAATTGAATGTTCAGACGTGTTATTAAAAAAAGAGAATGTTTGGGAATTCCTTTGTGGCTTGACGCTTGACAGTTGCATTTTCTTTAACCTGTTTTGAATTCTCACATTCTTTACTGAATTTGTTGAGTTATGGTTCCTTGAACTATTTCTTGGCTAATAATATAGATGCTCTATTGGGAGCATTATTGCCTGGGTTCATTTATGCAACCATATTATTTTGCTTTCTGCAGTAAACTTTTCATCTAATATGGTGAAAAGGACAGATTAAATGTAACATCTAAGCTCACTAGGTGGGGTGAGTTACATGGACCATTCAACACCATTTAGCTCTATACAACAACCAAATCGTAGCAAAAACACTGACTAGAGCCCCACTGAAACCTTTGTTTAATTCACATTACTGTTGCTCTAGACCAATCACTGACTTGCTCATTTAGTGCCATGGAAGGCAACTGCTTGGGGGCATTTGGCCTTTGGGTTACAGATAAGCATTTGTTCTCACTTCTGGTGGTATATCTGAACACATTGACTTTCTAGCAGGTGGAAGAAACTAACTGCTTGGTGGCGGAAATCCTAAAGGTGACCTCAAAAGAAAGGTTTTTGCTTGAACATTGCAAGGAGTTTTTGTCCTCGTTAGCAGCCATGCAGGTAAATCATGTTTGCTTGAAGCTATCTAATACTGATATGCTGTATGAATGCTTATTGGTATTTTGAATCTAATAAATGTGGCAGGTCAAGGATTGTAGCTTAAGAACACATACGTTACAACTTTCTCGTGCGCCAACTTCCAGCTGCCTGACAACACGTGTGTAGAACTGATCTTATTTGACTGCTCACTCTTAATGCTAACACTACTCCCAGCCTTTTATTTTCCACGGGGTGGAGATATAACACAGAAGGTAATAAGAATGGAATGGAGTTAATAGCTAGCTTTTGGTGTTCATTTGACATTTTTGAAACCTGTTGTGGTCTTGTATGTCGTGTGTAGTATATCGTTGTGTCTGAATATTACAATTTACAAAGGAAAAGTGGTGGCTTTTCGCTCACTAGTTAGCTAGCTGTATACAATTACCTTGTCATTTGAGGAAAAGCGGGTGGCTATGTATATATCTATATGTAATCAACTAATCATTGTTTATTAGGTAGTTTGCTGCTTAGATCTTCTTTTGAATCCCTGGTATATGTCTTAACTGTATTTTGTCACTTTAGTTTTAGCAATCAGAGACATGATTTTTGCATATCATCAGAACAATTATTCGTCTTGGACTGTCAAATTGCTAACTGGTAGGAGAATATATGTGACCATATGTTTGAGGTCGTCTATGATCCTCGTAGTTGTAAAAAAGTGAAATGCAATCATGACAGCATAGCAAAGATGCAACTCATAACCTTCCGTTAAAAAAACCTACCAAAATCAAATTAAGACTTTTGAGACAATTGTTTAATTTTCCTGTACAAATTGTGTTTCTGAATTAAAAATATCGGAGTTCGGTACGATGAGAACAAGACTGCTTCCCCTACTCTGGAAGAAAAAAATGAAAACTACAAAAATGTGTAGATGTTGCAAAGATAACTTTGTTTGGAAGCAATATTGACCAATGAACCTAGTTTATAAATTAGAAGTCTTTGTAGATAGATGTCGTTATCACTAAAATCAAACAGACGATTTTTAAGCAATCGTAAACAGTTAGCGTGAGGACTGGTACTTGGGATTCAAAAACAACAAATACAGGAATGCACTCCAACCACAAAGCAATACGAGCTCTATTGCCTGCCACAATTGCGGCCAGACTAACGTTGTCCCTTTTTATGTGCCACGTCAGGGTAAAGTTGTATCCATATTCTTTTTCAATAAATAATAAACAAATTTTCTCCATACGTTTAAATAAATTTTTTACAGATTGTGTTCTTCAAATTTTGTCATGACATTCTTGCCAACTAGATCAAGAGCACTCGATACCATTGGATTAACTATTTTGCTACTATTTATTCGCAATTGATTGGATACATCTGTCATCCCCCCAATTTTATCTTGAGTTGTAAAGGATTAACTGGATTCCACTAGTTAGTTGATCAACAACACACGTTGACCTCTGTTGGACAAGTCTCTTTTTAACGCTGCATTTCTGCTTGACTAGTCACGTTCAATTTTATTTTATTTTTATCATCCATGAGAGACTGAAATAGATCTTCCAAGAAAAAAGGAGAGGGAATAAACAAATGAAAATTAGCAAATTCATACTTTGAAACTGAAGTGACTTAAGGGTGTTTATCAATTTCAATTTACTTTAACGGGAATAACGACATATCAATACGAAAGCATATTGACAGTGACCTGTACCCAACAATAAGCTAGCGCGTTTAACAACATTTTACATTTAGTTTTTGGTGTTCACTAGGAGGAAGTGCAACAGTAGAAATGAAAAAAAAAAAAAAAAAAAAAAAAAAAAAAAAAAAAAGA
>Ga0099825_1002194_pt1 | contig 25848 bp, 13 predicted proteins | sample SiratroredBW_FD_76838 | JGI IMG/M metagenome (GOLD analysis project Ga0099825, IMG submission 76838) | Root nodule microbial communities of legume samples collected from California, USA - Siratro red BW | ecosystem: Host-associated > Plants > Roots > Nodule | place: USA: California | collected... | reverse complement strand
ATACATTACATTACCATTATCACATCTCTACAATAATTCATGTCATAGATACATTGAGCCACATATAAAGACACTTGACTCTTTATTTTTGAAAGACTCCTGTATTATAAAGACACTTGACTCTTTATTTTTGAAAGACTCCTGCATTATAAAGACACTTGACTCTTTACTTTTGAAAGACTCCTGCATTGAATTAGACTCAGAAGAGATATGTACCTGTCATATACCATTTCGTCTCTTTCGATTTTTTATTTCAATATGCACATGGTTAATCTATAATGTCATATTTCAAATCTCGGACATAGTCATATGAATCTCATTCGACTCTCACCACTAGGCAATCTTCATATATATATGATTTCAATGTACCATGCACATTCTAACAATTTCAACACGGATATCTCATTTCTAAAGATACTAAGTCTTTATATCATTCACAAACATTGATACTACATTATATCATACATAGACATTTATTCAATTTAATTCAAATTCATCCAATTTATACTTAAGAAAACAAGTAATTACAATATCGATTAAAAACATCCAAACTAGCTTCTTTTACATGTTTTGACACTCAAACGAGTTCTAAAAACCTAAAATCACGGTCAACCTAGCCTGAACCAAGAGCTTCTAATCAATGATCATACTACACTAATAGGATAATGGACCAACAAGGACTCATTGTGATGCCTCAGAGGACACATACAAAATACATCTACAAGGACACATACAAAATACTTCTACAAGAATGATGAAATCTATCTAAAACCGACTCTAAAGAAGATGAGCATAAACTGAACTTACTTTGTTCAAGAATATAAGTGGACACTCAATTTGATAAGGAAGGAAAGTGGAGTTTTAGAGAGGAGACTCATAAAAGAAGAAAAATTGATTTTGTTAAGAAGAGAGAGAGTTAGTGATTTTTATAAAATATGAAACTGAATAGTTTCTTAAAGAGAGAATTGGAATAGTTTAAAGAGTTGATAATTTTTATAAAATAAAAATTAATAACTTTTTTTTCTATTTATTTAAACTTTTCTCTAAAAAAATACTCACATGTCATCTTATAAAATTTTAGATTATCTATTTCATTATAGATATGCGTAATTGTTGGTCTTTCTGTGAATCACACTATGAAGGGTTGGCAATAAAATTTAATCTCGTATCATAACGATAAGACCATTTCAAAATTAAAATTAATACATTAGATATAATTTTTTAATTTAAAATTAATTTTTTTATATTTATTTCATAACTTTCAGCAAAGACAGACATTTAACTTGAAAGCAAAATCTCCATTAAATAAAATAAAATTTACAAAATAAGAAAAACATTAAATAAATTTTTATTAAAAAAACTATCTACAGTCGTGACCCAACCTACGCCTTGTATTAACAAATTAAAAAAGATTAAAAATTATTTATTAAAGTTGTGGTTCAATTCACTACTTTTATTAAAAAATTAAAACAATAAAAAAATTATCATTAAAGTCGTCACTCAACCCATGATTTTATATAAAAAATTTAAAAATTAAAAATGTGATTTCAAAATAAAAATAAAATAAAATCTTAAATTTGTGACTTTAAGCACAATTTCTACAAAATTTGAAAAAAATATTACCAATGCTGAAGTTGTGCTCTCTATGAAGATTTCAACAAAAATAATAAAACACGTCTTCAACTGTAAGAAATAAAAACAAAAATTTCAATATTATGCAAAAATAAAGCTGTGTTTAATTTTTTTCATTTTAAAATTGTGTTTACTACTTATCCATACTACACATTCTAGTAAAAATGAAATAAAATCACACCATTTAAGTAAAAATCTCTCTTATATCCTTATCGATTTAAAAGGAGAAATTAATATATTGAGAAAAAAGAGAAGATACAAAAATAAAAAAGTAAACAAAAAATAGAAAATAACAGCTACTGAGCTTTTTCTTAAAAAACGCTAAAAGAAAAAGAGATGGAAGTTACATGTTCCTTAAAAAAAAAATGAGAGAAAAGGAGATGATATTTAGATGTTGCTAGAAAAGATGGGAAGAAAGGAGATGGAACTTACATGTATATTAATATTCTACTAATAATTATAGTTAAATAAGTGATTAAAATAAAAAAATCAAAATAATAAATAAAATAAAATTATTAATTTAAATTTTAGTAATTTGTAAATAATTTATTCTGACATATTATTATTTTAAAAAATATATTTTTATTTATTAAATGTTATAATATTTTTTATGTTAATTTATAATTTATTTTAACTCTGATTTATAATTTTAAAAACTATTATTTAAATCAAATTGTTTTATAAATTATTTTCTATATATATATATATATATATATATATATATTAATTTATTGTATTACATAAATCAAATTAACCATATTCTTTCCATTTATTTATTTTTTCACTTTCCATCTTATTTTTCTTAATCTAAACAATCATATTTAGTATTTTTTTTTCACTCCCTCTCCATTTCAAACACATTATAAGTTACATTTATTTTTAGGTGTGGATTTTTTATAAGGATTGAATGGTGCGAACTCTAAGAATTTGGTTTGATTTATTTGAATACAAATAGAAGAAAAGAGAAAAAGACAGATAAGAAAAAGAAAGTTGGGGAATGTTGGGATGGGTTGTCTCACCATGGTATAATGAAATAAAAAGAACGACAAATAATAAATAAAGTTTTCATTGTTTTGTTCTTAATCAATATGTACATTAAACTTAAAATATACTAATTTTATTAAATTAGAAATCCTATACATTTTTATCACTCTATTTCTTTTGATCTAAACAACCATACTCTCTTTATTTCAAACACAATATCAAATTACATTTATTTTTGAGTTTGAACTTTTCTTGAGAATTGAAAATTGTAGATTGTAGGAGTTTGCTTTTACTTATTTAAACAAAAATATGAAAAAGAAAGTGGAAAGTGTTGAGATGGATTGTCCCACCATGGTGTTATAAAATAAGAAGAAAGACAAGTGATAAAGAAGTTTTTATTGTGTTTGTCTTTTGATGCCTCATGCACAAATATATTTGAATGTTGTAATGTTCTACTAATGTAGGTTTGATATTTGTGAAAAACATGAAGACAAGAAAGAAATACTGAATTGTGTTTTAAAAATTATTTAAAATTTTTCGTAAATATTATTTAATGATAATGGTTCAAAAGATAGTTATATATAACAAGAATCTATTAATGATTTTTTAGAATTATGTTGCATAAAGAGAATACTCAACTTCAACAATTAATAAATTTACTTGTTTAAAGTTTGTTTATAAACTTTCAACATAATACTTTTTTTTTAAGTTAGTATGGACAACAATAACATACAATATAATTGAGATAAATAAGAAGAAAAAATGTATAAGACATTTTTATATTGATCTGTTTGGCAGGACAGACTACATCTATCTCGTAATTAACATATTAAATTTCATTAAACATACTATTACTCAATAGTTTTATGAAATCAAAAAAAAAAAAAGTGTCTTACTTACTTTTAATACCACATGTACAAATATATTTAAAATATTCTAATCTTTCACCCACTAAGGTATTTTGAAATTAAAAATTGAAGAATCTCAATTTATGGATCCTTGTTCATTCAATCCTTCGTGCATTCATTTAATTCTTTATGGATTCACACATTAAAATTAAAATATACTAATTTTATTAATCTAAAAAACGCTCTACATTCTTAAATAACAAGGTAGACAAACTATATGAATGTAAATTAATTAAAATTAATTTATTAATTTTTATTTCTTAACTCTGTAGTCATTCTTGATAATTTGTTCTACTTTAAGAAAATACCAAATAAACTATATGAAAAATAAATTATTTATGTAATAAATAAAAAGTAATATAATGTGATAAAAGGTAGAAGCATGTTATAATTATACCTATCAAATTTTCTTTCGACCTAATATTCAATTCTCACTTTTCATTTGTAATTTTTTTATTATAATTTATTTTTTTAACTGGTATGTGAAAATCTTTTTAACACGATTTGAATTAATTATTTAAATATATTATATTTCAAATATTTTTTAACATTATTTTCAATTTTATAAAACAATAAATTCATAATTAATATTCTTTAATTTTAATTCATATCTATTCTTTTCTACTTTCTCCCCATTCCAAACAAAGAATTAAGTTCACAAAGTAAGAAAGTTTGACTCTTGTGTAGAAATTCAAAGACTTCCCGATTGGTTTCAAAATCAAATAGCTTAACTATAAGTGTCTTTGAATGAATTTGTGTATAAGTTTACGAATAAAAGAATTAGTTCATAATTTGTATGACATCTCTCATATGGTTTTTTTAAAAAAATTTAATTTGTGTATAAACTAATTTTTTCTTTTCTAGAAAACCTTATAAAGAAGTTTGTCTAAAGAGATCTATAAGAAAGTTGGAACAGTAGAGGATAACACGAAGTAAGTCCAAATTAGGAAAGAGCTATGGGCATAGGAAACAAAATGCATTGAACAGAAGGAAAAAAAACAAAGGGTGATGAGTGTGATTTTAGATTTGGAGTTGAAGAAAGCACATCAATGTAGAGAGGGTGTGGTTGCATAGATGAAGAGTTACCATCACTGAGATGAATAGTGACCCACAGGTTGAGTAACCCAAGTGGTTACTGGTTAGGCCAATATGTGTAAGAGGGTCAAAGAAGGGTTGAGAGACATGTGAAGGCAAAAGGGAAAGGGTTAAAAGTCTCTCAACATGCACAAAAATATATGGTCCCCTACCTCTATTTTGTTGAGTGGTTCAAAGTGGCTCTCCTTTTCCCTTTCTTTTTTGAAGTAAGCAAGTACTTCATAGTTAGCAAAGTTAGGGCATGTGTAAGTCACTAATGTGACCTTGTCTTGCCCACGGCCCAATGGGCCCATCCTCAAATACCCCACCACCATCCCCTTTCACACTGCCAACCCATCAAATTAATTAATATCATTCTGCCTTTTATGCTGCAATTAACTTGAAGATCATTGAACAAAAGCAAGGTTTTTTACTACTCCATAGATCTAGTTCATTTTTGGCATGCAAATACCAAACAAGTTCACAAAAGCAGTACACAAAGTATAAACATCCACAAATTTCACTATGGCATCATGAATGCCATATAAGTAGGTATAAGGAACCCCCACTCCTTTTTCCAATAAATTCTAACCCTTTTCTTCCTTTAATGTGTACTCCACAAATCTAGTTTAGTTTTACAATTTAAATATTAAGAGTAAATTATATACTTATCTCAACAAGGTTTTTGCAAAATTATATAATTTTTTTTTACCTAGCACTAGTCTTTGGAAACATTGTAACCATCCTCTTTACCACCTAATTCCTATGAAAGAAAGATTGTTGTACATGATAAAAAAACGGAAATTCATATAATTTACAAAACTTTAGAAGTAGTTATTATTATTTACTCAAATATTAATAAAAAAACGACTTGTGAGTTTTTATTCTATTACAGATGTTGTATGCAAACTTTGGAAGAGCCTCAATTTTTGCAATGACATATGAGAACAACTATTGAGCAGGGAGCGCCATGCACTATTTTTTCTAATACATTCTAAGACCCTTTTCTTCCTTTTATGCATACTCCATAAATATTAATTAAACTGCTAATTCTTAATTTTTGCACTACTACAAAAGCCATATAAAAGCTAGAAAGAACCTAAAATTTGTGCAACGGCATATTACAACTATTAAGTAGGTATATGGAGCCCCACTGAGTCCTTTGTCTAATAAATTCTAAGACCCTTTTCTTTTCTTCTTTTTTTCTCGGTTCCTCCTTTTTGAGATGGGAAAGATGCAGAATTTCATAGACCCACTTCATGATTTAGTGATGAGAAGGATTTGCAAAACCTAATTGTTGAAGATCTAGGACCATAAGGGATGGGAATTGAGAGTGGTGTGAAGGTGGGACAATAATGTTGGGAAGGCAGTCCCTTGAAGAATGTGGTAGGGTTTGTGAGTTTGGATAATCACACTTCTAAGAAGCATTTGGCATAGTATAGTATGCCAAAAGAATGAGTCATAAGGGAAGTGATTCTAGAGTGTGGCCTCTTGCCAGAAAGACACACCCTTATTCAGGAATGCCAATGCACAATTAAGGTGTTGCTAATTGTTGGGTATAGAAAAGTGCTTTCGAATAACTATTCAGTTTTTGGTTTCAAAATGCTTTGGAATGCAATACAGTACAATTAGTTCAATCCCATGTTCCTCTACTTGCGTGCTATTGACCAACGTCCTCATCAAAGATTGTTTTTCCCTTTATTGGGCCTTTGAATTTTTTTAGATCAGGAACAATTTCTATTGGTCCAGCTTCATTCCTGGAGAGAGAGAAGTGAACACATGTAATCACGAAATTATAATGTTTTTATTAGAGGGGTAAAAGAAATAGTAATGTTAAAAAGTGATTAATTATTCATTACATTTGAAGTTTTATTAGTTGCCCATTTCGAATTATCTTGTTACGAAAGTAATTTTAACCATTGTAAGGTTACGAGGGTTGAATTTATTGTATTATTTCCATGGTAGGTTTAATTTACTTTGGATTTTACTATGCACCGTGATAACTTTTATTTTAATGTAAGAGTTTTATAGGATTTCTTATATGAAGATTTGTTTTTAAGATAAAATAATATTTTTTAATCTTATAATTAGAGTTTTAACTTCTACTTTTATCCACGTGTTTCAATTAAGAGATTTTACAAAATTAATGTTTTAAATCTATAATATTCACGAGAATAACATCTAATAAAGATGTTCGTGTTTAAACTTTCAACATCAATTAGTACTATTTATTAATCAAAATAATTTTCTAATTAGATGCAAATTAAAGAAAAAAAAAAACAATTTGGAAGAGTCGTAGCTGCTAGACGGAGATCCAAACTGAACCAAATTTGGAGATAAATTTTTATTGAGAGATCTCAAATTCAATTGTTTGAATGTCGTATAATAACTTATAATACTAGGTTGTCTTAACATTAAGTAGGTTCAGTTAATTATTTAGTCTTTATAATTGTACAAATTTTATCTTTCAATTTTTATACTTACACTATTAATTTTTACTGTCTAAATTCATAAGAGTAAAACATATATATAACTAAAAGAAGTGACTATAAAAGGTCAAAGAAATAATTTAGTTTAAAAATAAATATTTCAGGGAAGAAGAAAAGAACTCAGCATCATTAAATGCTTTAAGTTGATCACATATTCTCGTAACCCAAAAGATTGATATCTAGATATATAAATCTTGATTGAGTTTGACTTGAATCTTATTAAAGATAGGCTCATATGTCTCATCTCTAATCTTAAATACAAGACCTCTTAATTCACTTACAACAAGAATCAAGAAAGTTGAAAAGGTGAGTTAAAACATGCATTTGGAATTCATGATTGAAATATAAAATCTTGCTTAGGGACCCCCAAATCCCAACCATGGGAAGGAACATTCTTGGAACTGTAGAGGGTGCTCCCATGGACTCACATTCCTCGTCCCATTCCATGCTAAAAAATTGGCCATTCCCATCTTCTTCTAACTTTTTGAACCAATCCTCTAAAAATTCCTCCAAAAGAAGGAGCAATTTCCAAAATACAGCTAAGACATTGTTCCACCTTCTCATGACCCTTAGGATTTTCTAGCTAGCAAATTTCCATCTTGCTAAATAGATGGGGATCAAAATTAGGGACATATTCAATGGGTCTCCTAGACATGTTGGGTATGTGTTTTCATTGGACACCAATTTTGGTTGTAAAGAAAACTTGGCGCCAAAATTTCTTAGTGTTTCATGTACATATTCATCTCTGGCCATTCATTTTTTGGAATAAAGCACAAAATGTGAGCCCATGTGATTTTGCTTAAGTGCCTTTAAGTCAATTTATTCTACTTGTTCAGTAGAGAGGGTGATTATATTAACTACCTCATTACAATTCCTTCTTTTGATCCTCTTCATTTTCTTCTTCTCACTACTTATTCGTCTCTCAACCAAACACCCCATAAATAAAAAATAAAAGGAAAAGATCTTATTCGAATTCCTTCTAAATTCTTGCTTCCTCTCATTTTTAAAATATATATTTTCCCATCACTAGATTTTGGAATTTCTTCCTCTCACCTCCACCACATACTCTTCACCTTTTCAATTCTCATCATCATTTTCAGCAATCAAATTCCATTATAATTTAATCAAAATGGTGGATAAGTTCAAGTCATTATGATACTCATACCTCCATGTGTTATATTTTCAAAATACTACTTTTGCAATAATTTGACTTTAAAAGGTTGTCATACAAATACAAAAACTTAACCTTCAAAGCTTATGTTAAAAGGTTTATGAAAAATGTTCAGACAGGAAGAAAAAATGAAGTACCATTACAATTTAGAAACAAATGAGTTGTTATTATCTCAGATTTTTACACAATTATGCTCTCACGTGGTAGGATCTGTATCTGGAACTGGACCATGGTGTGTCCCCTGGGCCTTGTGGTTTGGGTTCATCTTACTATGATATGTACATATTTTTGGAAGTAGTTTTTTTTTTTCTGATTCAGAACAGATTGTGATATCTCATAAATGTTCTGTTGGGTGTGTCATGCTATTGTTTCCACATATGAAGCAAGAAACTGACTAATCCATGGCTTGAACTGGTTTTGGGCCTTCAGGGATTTGATTTTGGGCTACTTGGACTTTTCTTTTTGTTGTGCAATTTCAAGTTATTTATTTCTTCACCGACCAAAAAATATGTGTGTCTGCCATATTGTTTTCTTTTGATATTGATGAGAAAACAATATTGTCTTCTACAATACTGGCAAATAATCATTGACCTTATAATTGACAATGGGGAGAGAATAACATGCTTGCTAGATAAGATCATTAAAGGTGACACAACCAAATCCTTGTTTTTTTTTTTTTCTATTATTCATATCATTTTAAAAACTGAAAAAATATGAATTTTTATGTGGTTTTGGTGTACATCTCTAGTCCAAGGTTTTAGAATTTGACTAAGATAGACCCTAAAACCCAAAATTTCAATAGGCTAATGAGTTGCCAAGCCCACCAAGTAATGGATAGAGACAAAATTATCTCAGCCACATTTGAGCCTTTTAAAACATATCACATGCAAAATAATCAAATAATCTTTCAATATACTATTGTTTTACTAGTTTAAATACTAACTTGGGGTCGAAGCATTCTTCACTAATAAGAGAAAAGCATTGATAATTGATGGAGTAATGTAATTTTAAAGAATTGTTATGAATCTTTAAATTATTGAAAGAAAGTAAAATATAAAGCAATATAATTGCTTAAAAGAACAATACCATTAAAGAGCTTCTTATAATTATAGGAAGATTGTTTAAATTTAAAACATTGCAATTATAAATATTAATTAAAATTGACATTTCTAATGAAATTCACATTGATTTTACGCTATTTGGGCACAACTATCTTATAAAACATCTATATGTTTTATTCATGTATTACATTGGAAATAGATGACTTTGAAACATATTGATATTGAAAATAAATTCTCGTGTCATATAATTGTGCTAAAAATAATGTTGCTGCAGTATCGGTAAATGTATTAATTTCAGTTATAGCCAGTTGTTGTAAAACACCATCTTATGCAGGGAGAAAAACATTCTTTATACCTAGATTAATAGTAACAATTTAAATGGTACTTAAATAAATCTCCCATTAACAAACTACAATAGAAAATAAATGGTACTCGGAATTTTATTACACAACCTCCACATACTAAAACAACTATATTTGGATTAAGCAGTAAATCAATGTTTCATTGAGATGAAGAACAAGTGTAAATGCAAATTGCTACTGAGGAAGCAAATCTGGAAGGAAGAAATATATATTTTCTAAAGACGAAGTAAAACCAAAATCAGCATATTAAAAAGAAAACGCATAACCTAACTTGTTCTTCAATTTGCATCCAAATAAGTTCCACATGCTAAAGAATCAAGATGTTTATAACAAAGGCATACAAATATATAGCTAACTGGGAATTGAATGACGAATCCCTCCCAAACAAAGTACATACAATGTAATTTCTGTGTAGATATCCTCCTCAACTCAACCATGCAAACAAGTCCTATATTTGAACTATTTCTATTGTTTGGACCCATTATATCATTGATATTTCTCACATCTGCTTCCGTTGCTGCTTATCTCACCAATTTTCCATGATTTGGATCTCCACACAAAACATGTCAACATAACAAACATGGCAAACCCCAAAACACTATACACACCTCTAATTCTAGTTGCTCGTATACCATCATTTCATACATCACCTGATACATATACCATACCTAACTACACTTAGCTTAGATGGAATTGGCCACATTAACTAAACCATGTAAGCCTCTTATTTTGTTGTTATAGGGGCACATCCTCCCTCGTCCCGAATCGAAAAGTTGTTAGGTTACTAGACTCAAACCTAACCTAGTTTACAAACAGGTACCATATTCCCTCTAAATTTCCTTCTTTATTCAGCCACTCAACATATAGAACTAGCTCATCAGCCTGATATCAATCTACCTATTCCTTATGGAATTTGTCCCTGCCTCAGCTACCAACTAAGGGTTTCAAGCCTTTGAGTTTAATAAAAAACCTACTTTTTAAAACACTATATCTTAAACCACTCTTGGTTCACATAAGACTTTTCTTCTACACTTACCGCAACTTGTATGATTAGCATCATTTATAAGCCCTATTGTAAAATTATACGCTTAATACTTATTAATAATCCTTGTAAAATTAACATCCAGTTTTAGTTAATCCATCTACCCGTTCCCTGACTTACAAGTTTGTTTACTCACCCTAATATGTTTCCTTCTGACTTTTGAACTAGGCTTGTTGGATTTGTACCCAATACCTTCTATACGCTGTTGGCAAGAATTAAAGCTTGAATATTTAATGAATCAATTCAAGTTTGATGATTAGTTTCGCTTTATTTTGTGTCTTAGAATTAATATGTTTGCTTGCTTTCATTATTTTAAAAATATGTAAGAGCTTCCATGAATCAATTGTAAATCTGCTTTGAAAAATAAGTTTTAATGAAAATTTTTAATATTGTGCGAAAAATAATTGATTGTTTCTCAAAATCAATCGATTGAATTATATTTTAGTAAAATCAATCGGTTGAATTGAAAAACAACCGATTCATTTTACTTAAGAGCAAAACTGTTATAAAAGAATAGGTTTTCCAGGTTTCGAAAGTGACTTTTTAGACTTTAGATTTTTGCAAATACTTCAGTTTTACAACCGAGATAGCACAAGGTGAGCAAGAGAGTTTCTTGGTAGAGAGGTTTTTCAAAGATTTCAAAAGACCAACCTTGATTCTCAATCTTGGAGCAATTCTTGTGTGCCTTTGAGTGACTGAAGCATCAATACAACAACCTTGGTGTTCAGGGAAGTGTTATTGTCTTTCTTGATAGGTTGAAGGTTCTATTTTGATGTGATCATTAATTTGTAATTCATTTTCATCTATTGTGTGTGTTGTAATTAATCTAGATAGGATTTATAGGTGTAATTGGTGTTGGTGTTTCAAAAAGATAGGGTTTCTAGGTGTGTTTTGTAGTGAATTTTGCAGTGTGCAGCGGGGTGCTGCATAGGATGTCTTGAGCAATCTTGTAGGGTTCAAGATTAGGTCTTGAACTTGTGTTTCCTTATAATCTTTTATTGATTAGTGGAATCTTTGCTAGTGTGACCAAGAAACTTGATGTAACTCTTGAAAAAGAGTGGACCGATATAAAATTTGTGTGATCTCTTACTATTCTTGAGCTCCTTGAAAATCATGCACTGTTTGTGTATTGAATATTGATTCTGCTCATAAAAACAACCAATTGTAATCAATCGATTGAATTTCAACCAAAGTTTTGATTAACCACCTTGTTGGCAATTAATTTTGACGTATTTGAATCTGGTTAAATTTCAAATAAAAAATTTCAATCAATTGAAATATAAAATCAACCCACTGTTTTTACCTTTGTTGTTTTAAAACTGTTAACAGTGATTTCTGAAAAATTTCAATCCATTGATTTATAATTTCAATCTATTGATTTTCTTTATTGGAAATTTATAAGGTTTTAGCAAAAATCAATTTTCAGCAAGTTGTTTTCATTTTTAATTGATTGTTTTGTGTGTATTGTACTAAACTAATTTCATAGTGTAGTGGTTAATAAAGATTTGTATTCTCTCATAGAAATTTTTCGAAAAATAATTCATAGTTCAATTCACCTCCCATCTTGAATTTTGACCTACACTATTTTCAACCCACTCTTCCTCCTACTATTACAACCTTCTCACCTTATTTAATATGCTTAAAATGTATTGATAAAAACACAAATTAGAGTACAAAAATTAGCTCTTGGACTTTTATTAGGGATCCAAATCCAGGATTTTACTTGTAACAACATAGAGATTCTTAATCCATTAGCATATCCATTTATAAAAATTACAATGTTTCTCTTGTTTCCACATACCCTGTAAAACCACTATCTACACTATTTGCCACATAAGCTTCTCTTTTCACTTAAACTTTACAAGGTAAATTGTGATAAATGTTCCATTGATTGAGTATGGAAAGTTGTTGTCACGTTACCCAACATATTCTAAACAACATTTGCTACTTCCGTCAATCCTCATAAAACACACCTATTATTTCTAATTTAGACTCTTTTTGATTAAATTATCCCTAATAATAATTTTTTTTTTATTTTGTATCATATTTCACACAAAGTGCATTGTAGATGCTAATGCCTTGATGTTTCATACTAAGCTGGAATGGTCATGATTTTCATCTATAACTTTATTTTGAACTATATCATAAGTCGATTTACTAAGTATCCTTTTGCCTCCTCTTATTTCCAAATCTATTTATCTTTTTCTATTTTTCTCAGTACAATATGCTTTATGTCATGCTTCAACTAATTTACTTGGTTTATTTTCCGTTGAAGCCACCCTATATTCAATCCATCTTCCCACATCTGCCAAAGCTATATTTTTTTTGTTGACATTCTCATGTAAACTAGGAAATTTCTAAGCAAATGATTCTAATCTTATCCATTTATCTTTCCAAAGCTTGATTAAAATACCTTTACCCATTTTCCAATTTATATTATGATAAAACCAGCTTCCTTGGTTATTTGTATCGCATACCTTTACTAGATTTTTGTACACAAGTCATATTTTGATAGATTCATGTCATATAATTTTGTCCAATTTTCATATTTAGAATTCAGAATGTCTTTCACAACTCTATTTTCTCTACTACAAATCTTCATTTTGATATCCTTTATTCCTTGCCTCTCATATTCTCTTGGTTTGCATAGTACTTTACATTTAATAGGCTATTTCTTCCTTTCCCTTCCTCAATCCCATCAAAATTCTCTCTAAATTTGACTTTATGACACATACACTTCTTATAAATGATAGTTGTTTCCCTTCCATCTAGCTAATATCTTACATATTTTTGTACTACACCTTCCAAAAATTGACATTGTCTTAGGTTTCCCCCGAAAGGAATCCCCAAATACATAAATGGGATGCTCATCAACTTACAATCAAGTATATCTGCAGACCTTTCCACCAAGGTTTCTCCACACCTAAACTCCCTAGTTTACTTATTGTGAAGTTTTTCCTTGTAAACTAGACACTTACTGAAAACATCTCAAAATCACCTTTAACTCCACAATATTGTGTACATTAGCTTCACAAAATAACTAAAGTGTCACCTACAAATTGGAACTTATTAACTCCAATCTCCTTACTTCCGACTTTAAATCCATTCATCATTTGTCTGTTCACTACTTGTCTAGTTATACCACTAGTCCCTTTATTACTTTAAATACAAGCATTTGTTTTTTCATCTTTAAATAGAAACATGCAATATTTACCCACAGTCACACAGGAGGAAATTTTAAATAGGGTTGACCTTCTTACATAAACTTCCTATACCCTTCATGATGAAATCCTTGTTGTATGTCTCTATTTTCAAACTAATAAAGCCATGGAAAATGGAGCAAACAATGGCTAGAACGATGCAGTGCAGTGTGGACGAAAATGGAGTAATTTAAGGCAACAAAAACCTCATGGAAATGAAAGCAATGACATGTTGTGGTTGAGTGAATTAGTGAAACAAAGAAGATTGAGAGAGGTTAGGCCAACTCTTAATTGAAATTTCTAAGCTAAACCTCTAAGAGATGCTAACAAAGATGAAACTCAAAAACCAAATGTGTTGGAAAATTTGAACATAACACTAATTCAGATTAAGCTTAAAATTTACAACACTATGCACTCTTATTTATAGAGTGCATTCCCACTCTAGCTTTTAGAGCAAGCTCTCTCACCCTAGCTTCTATGACAAGTTTCTAACTCTAGTGTGCACGCTAAGACCCTCACAAAGTGATGATGACAAGTGGCACAAGGAGTGATTTTCTTCCATACCCTAACTTAGACCTCCAATATTTTTATGGGCTTCAAAGCCCAACATCTTACACTACATGACCCACAATACAAGGTCCAAATCTACTAGTTAGCCCAAATATAAGGCTTAAATTATTCTAAACTATTCTAAACAATTTATACAATTTAGAGAACTTCTCCTTGATGCTCCATGTTCTCCGAAGTTATCTCTTTAGAATTGGATTCAAACTCGAACAGATGGTTAGAGGCTCAAACAAGCTCAAATTGGTCCAATCATCTAGAAAGTTGTTGATTCGCCCCTACTTTTTTGTTCTCTTTATTCTTTGACTAAGGTGGTAGGGGTGTATTCCATCACTTCATTTTCAACAAATCTAAAAGGAAGTTCATCAATTATTATTATCCTAGTGCAATAAGAGTTTTCTCTTGGTTGAATTCAACAACTTTCAAATTATGGCATTAGGGTCTCCCTCGCATCAGTTTCCAATACCTAACGTCTTGCGTTTCTTATCAACATCCCTATTAGGGTTCATATAAAAACTATTTTAATGTTTAATCAAGTTAGTGTTTCATACATTTTACTATTAGCCTTATATGACTTACCATGGTACTTGCAAATTCCATTGTTATCTACCTTATTGTAATGAACCCAAACCTTTGAAGGAGTCTTTCTAGATTTTCTCTTGAGTCCTTGGCATAGTTGAAATGACTTTGTTTTTATAGGAACCTTTAGAATTGATGATGATTGAACTAAATGCATAGATTGAGTAGGATCTTTAGAGGATGTTATTGGTGGCATAGGACTTATATTCATCTTCCTATGCTAGTGGTAGATCTAGTACACCCAATCTTTTCCATTTGTATGGACATTAAAACATTTACAACTTACCAAATCAACACTTTGTTTCATATAAGAATAATAAGTAATAATCAATAAAAGAACAATTATAAATCAGCACTGTCACCACCCTACCACCATGTTCACCCAATTAAGTGTAAAAAGCATAGTAGAATCATGAAATGCATGTTTTTTTTTGTGTGCTTTCTACCTGTAAGGAAGAGCTTGTATTCTTGCAATTTATAAGCAATGCAGTGATAGGAAAATAGAGGGTAACGAGAAGGAAGATAATGTGTTCATATAAAAGAATGGAAAATTAAAATGCAAAATAATTCATCTGAAACAGAGTTCAAAGACGAAATCGTGTTGAAGAAGATATGGTAGAGGCTAAGGACGAAGGTAAACGACAAAGACAAATGGTAGAGGCAAACAGAGGAGGCAAAAGATGGAGAGAAATAATTGAGGTGAATAGTGAATGAGAATAAAAAAGGCAACAATGCTAGGTTGATGCGAAGAAGAAGACACACTACAATAATGTTTAAGTTTGTTTATCTAATGTTAGGATTGAAATGTGGCAAAGACAAAAGATAGAAACAAATGGTGGAGACAAACAATTAGAATGCTATGATTGATGTAAAGAAGAAGACACATTGTCACAAGAGTGTGTAGGTTTGTTTGTCTAATGTTTGATTGAGATATAGTATAGGTGAATGCCAAAGGTGAATGACGTAGATGAAACTGAGAAACACACACCACCAACTTTGCCTAGGGTTACACCAACTGCAAGTGGGTGTGAGAAAAATATAAGAGTTGGTCTCGAGTTGGGTCTTGGGTTACCCATACTGAACTAACACCTAACCCATATAAGTGCAGGTTATTTTTGGTTGGGTCAGCCAATCATAAATGAAACCCTACCCAATGTAATTGGATTGGATTAGGTTGAGTTGGTCATGAGGTAACTCATCCTAATGAGCACCCTACTATATTTATTTGAATCAAATTCAAATGAGCATTCATATTATCCTTCTTCCCTTTAATGTTAAGAATTGTACCTTTAGTGTCAAAACATAAAGTATAAGAAACAATAACACATCAAGTTCTTTGAATATCTCAATTGAACATGAGACTAATCAAGTGTTAAGGTTTAAACAAAAAATCAAAAGATAAAGAATGTAGGAGGAGAAGAACACATCACTTTTTAAGAGAAAGAAAGGTGCAAGAAGAAAAATTACCGCTTGAATTTGGAAAACTCAAGATAAGATTCTTTAAATGAGGAGCTAACCTCGAAATTGGAGACAATTCTTGAAAATCATTAAATTCAAAGTATGAGTTATGTTACAAATGAGATGATACATACTTATATATGTAAGTTAGAAAATACAATGAATTTAGGATTTTGTTGGTGCATATACCTTTTCAACATGGTCCTTGCATAGAATATGAAAAGTTTAGGACTTGTTTGGTTGCCGCACATAATTTGTTGACCAATGCCCTAGTGTTTGAGCTAACCTTATGTCCAAGCTAAAATGTCTTAAATTATATTTAAAAGAAAGAAAACATATTTTCTATATTTTTATTTACAAATAAATTACAAGAAATATTAAAGAGAAATGCTTTTAATATCTTCTTCTAATCTCTTATGATTCCATATGTAAATCTTCTTCCATAGTTTTGATATTTATTTCTAAGTTCTAGTTCTTTACTTTTCTCTTTTTTGAATTTTTATAGTAACTTCATCTTATATTCATATAGATTTTCTTTGATCTGGGATCACATCATATATGGAATGGTATATATATATAGTCAATTTCATTTATTTCTTATGGGACTATAACTAATTCAAGATCTAAGGAACTAACAGCATAGATGATCTTCACTAATGAACTGTTAGTCATGTCCGATTTTTAAAATAAAACTAAGTTCCAATATAGGTTAGTTTAAGAAAAATAAGTGCACCAAAGAATTTTCTTTCACGTATTAGAAATGAAGGTTTGATTTGAATTTGTAGAATAGAAATAGCAATTGTAGAATGGAAATAGTAATGGTAAAATAGAATTAAAAATGAAAGCTGTAAGAACTAAATTGAACGAAATATAAATGCATAATTTTAAATTGTATTAAGTGAAACTAAGACCTAGGAACTAGAAAATTAAAATTGGCAATGAAACGTAGAATTGAATTAATTCCGCATAATTTAATTAACAGTAAATGAAATTGAAACGGAGAGCAAATATTAAAATAAAAACTAGAAAGCAATAAAGGAACTCAAAACTGTAAACAGAATTAGGAAAAAACTGAATTAACAGAAATAAAAATTGTAAAACAGAATAAAGTGTAGAAATAGTAAACAAAATTGCATAACAACAACAGTAAATTGCAAAATTCTAAAATAGAAAATGAAACTACAGAATTGGAATGGCTGAAATAGAAAACTGAAATAACTGGAAAAACAGTAACAACAGAGAAAACCTAATTCACTATTACTAAATTGGGAAAAATGTAAATTGAATTGTAAACTGCAATTGAACAGAAAAATAATAAGTACATATTATTAAATGTAAAAATGTAAAAGAAGGGAGAATAAAAGGAATTGGATAAGAAAAGAGAAAATGAAGAGAGAATTTTAAAAGACAGAAAAAAAAAAAGTATTAACCAACAAACTAAAAAACTAAGATAAAGTGTTGAAAGAAGAAAAATGTGAACCTAAACAACTGTACAAAAATAAGCCCACCTAACTCCAACTAATGAAATTACAAAAACACTCCTATACAAAAATTTACTAAAAGCTTATCGTACTTATGTTTGCATAAGTTTATCAGAAAAAAAATACTTACCACTTGATATTTAAATTCAAAAATTTCATCTAAAGATTCCCAGTAAAACTATTTTTCTTTAACAACAAAAAAATAAAATTATTCTCAGCAAAACTATATTTAGAAATTATTAAATCACAATTCAACCTTTATTATTGTGATTTTTCTATTTTTCATATAATGTATATGTGTGTCTGATAACATGATGAAATGTAGTGGATATTTATGAATTATCCTTATTTAAATGAATTAGCATAAATTTGTAGTATTATGACAGTTTTTTTAAGGTACTTATTGAATATTTGTTATCTATGTGTTAACTTAACATGTACTATATCTATGATCAGACGTAGATTTTGAAGTTTTATTTGGAAAGAACAGGACCTCTTTAAGTTTCTTGTTTTTCACGAAACATGTGTATATGTGTTTTACGTTATAACAGTAATGAACTTATTTTGTATAAACCGTCCGTTGTTTTAGATTATAATATTATTAGTTATTGGGATGTTAGTTTCACTAATTTCATATTATCACGATAGCAAATTTTTAATATATTACATCACTAATTATTAATACTAGAATTGTATTTCATTAATTTTATACGTCTAATTACTATATTACGTCATTAATTTTACATTATTTAATATTTTTTTACTACTTCAGAATTATTTAATTAAACATATAAAATAAATTTATTTAAATTTTTTATTAATATATTAAAATTCATATTATACCAACTAGAAATTGCCCGTGTATTTATAATTTTAATAATTAAAAAAAATATATTTTTATTATTTTTATTAATAATTAATTAATTAAATAAAAATAATATAATTTAAGTATATGTATATAATTTTGTACAAGTAATATTAAAAATTATATAACCGTTATTTTAAAAAAGGATGTTATTAATTCATTTTAAATTAAAAAATTATTGAATTATTTATTTTATTAAATAAATAAATAAATTTTTTTTATTAAAAGGTAAAATTATCTGATTTAAAGATAACACCAAAAACAAGTTACCAAATAATATATCCTCCTTATATAATAGTTGAGAGGTAAATGCTTATATTAATAAATTTATTTTTTAATTTCGTATTTCAAAATCATGTACTTCATTATTAATTACATTAATTTTATTATATATATATATATATATATATATATATATATATAACAAAAGTTCTTATTAATATTTTAATTTTTATATTAAATTTTAATTTTTAATATTTATATTGATATATATATATATATATTACTAAAATTATTTATTAATACTAATAATGCTTGAATTTTCTTTAAAATATAATTATTCACTAATTTAACATTTTATACTAATATGTAATTATAATTATTAATTTTTATACATAAAAATTTTTACATATTTTTTTAATGATCTAAAATAAATTTATTTTAATAAAAAATTAATTTTTAAAAAATTTAGTTATATTTATTTAATATAAAACAAAATAAAAGGCCTGCATAGAAATGGGTTCACTGCAGGGAAATCAAACCAAAATTTTGGATATACTTTTCATATTTCCGATGCTGAGAAATCGAGTCATGGAAAATCGATTTTCAAAAGTAAAATCAAACCAAAACTTTAAATATGCTGTTCATAATTTGGATGCCAGCAAATCGATTTTGTATTTTGAACAGTAACTAGGTTGATTTAAGAAATAAATTTCACATTTTGAATTTAGATCTTATTTTAAATTTATCGAGAAAAAAAAAAAAACATATGAGATAAGAGGGAGCCTTGAGATTTTTTTTATGTAGTTATTTGTTCTAGTTAAATATATTGTGTTGTGGTTTATACAAGGATGCGTTATACTAGATGTGATGACATGGAGTTTTATTAACCTTGTAAATCCTACATTAAAAACATAAATAAGAAATAAAAAGAGATTTGTGTTAGAAATTTTATCACCAGGTCAAAGTACGAAAAATAAACACTTTTCAAATTCATCTTTTCTCAAATGAGAATTTATTTATGAATTGTTACCATAGAGAGAGGAGTGATTACTCTCGAGCATCAAAGCTCCACACTGTCTACTTCTCTTTTTTATTTTTTCCCTTAATTATAATGTTTTAAATTTAGATTATTATGTGCTTACTAACTTAGGAAATTGTTTAAACAATTGTTTTATTTCATTTGATTTAATACTACGTATATGATGAACTTTCAGAATGTTAGTAATAACATAAAATGAACTAACCAACAATTGTTTTCTAGAAGATTTTTAAAGTTTTTAATTACAACAAGAAACGAGTAGAAGCTGGTTTCGCCCGTGAACTCGAAATCAGAATTTCTTCTTTTCCTTTTGTTGACTATGTAAAAAGATTTAATAAATATTTAAACAATCAATTTATAAGATACTGTTCAGGACAAATGTTTATGAATTGCAGTAAAATTCAATATGATAGGTTATCAAATTTTAGAATTTTCATTTTTTTTTTTAAATCCAATTAGGAAATCGGTTTGTGACTAAGGGTGAAGATTAGAATAGAAGAATAACTTCATCTTAATATATATGTATATATGTATATATATATAGGAGAGAGGGAAAATTCACGTTATTTCTACATTAACTCTAGTCTCGCTTTTTTTTTTAATATAATGATTTTAATAAAAAAATTATTTAACCATTAATTTAAGAGAAAATAAAGTATATGTATATATATAACGAATAAATGGACTCTAAAATTAATTTTAAGAATTTTTAAAAAAGTTTTAATCTAATACTTATAGAAAATAATTCATTATAGCTTTTAATTAGATAAAAAATAAAAAATAAGATAAGCAATAATTTTATTATATTCACTTATATATATATAATATGTGAAACTAATGGGTTAATTCTATGTCATTTCCATAAAAGTAATGTGAATAGCAAGAGCAAATAATCAAATATTGATTGACCATTTGAAAAGAGGTACCACTACAACAAACTACAAACTCATAGAGTGCCCCCTCCGTCTCCAAAAGCAGCATTTTGTAAACGCTGATATATATAAAACATTTTTTTTTCTTATAATACATATTTTCACATTAAATTTATAGTTTTAAAAATTTAGTTAAGTTTCCGCATGTGTCTGATTAGATCCGAGGTAGGTCAACAGGCGGCAGAAGGTTGAGGGGACTGCGCGGGCACTTTAGCGGACAAAGTGGCGGCGGCGGAGGGCGGTTTGTCGGCGGTGGTGGTGACGCGCTCACAGCTGGGACACATGGTTAGTGTGGAGGCTGGGCGTGGCTCACAAGAGTGAGGGGAAATTACGGTGGGTGGGCCCACCTTCATGGCCCTCAGTTCCTCCACTTCCCTCTGAAGCCTTCGGTTCTGCTCTGTCAGTGACCCAAACCACCTCTTCAGATATTCACACTCCATCTCTGTCTGCTTCAGCTTGCTCCTGCATTGCATCATTTTTGTAATATTTTTTTTGTTTATAATTCTTTATTATGTTTTCATATTTCTTTTTATAAAAATACTTATTCAACACAAATATTCATTAATTGCATCACATATATTGCATGGGTGACACTGGCATCATCTAATACATCATCATCACTTTGCCTTTAATGCGTCTCAAGTCAACTCAGTGGGGGATAAGTTTTTGTCATGGCCACAATGCAAGAATGTTTGTTGTGTATTCTTAGCTTAAAAGATCACAAAAAAAATGCTAACTATAGCAAAGATACTGGTAAAAGAATTAAAAAGAAGGTTGTAAAATTAATATATATTTATTGTAATTATTGATGTATTTCCTTTTGTTTATAAATAAAAACTCTGAATTTGTTTCAAGTTAATACTCATGATTTTTATTAATATAATGTCGTAAAAATATACCGAGATACTGTAACAAAAAGGTTCAACAGTTATAGATTTGTCATAAGGTAAGAAGTGGTTTTACAAAAAAATGAATGTGTAGTATTAATGAAGGTAAGTTTAAGAGTTTATTTCAAAAACTTAGAAAAAATTGAAAAAAAAAAAGGTTTTGGTAAATTTATATGCAAGATAATTTATAGGAGAATAATTATTATGAGAAGAGAAAAAGAAGACTTGAAACAGACTTTTAGCCAAATAATAACTTAATCAAATACTTATTTAATAAACTCTTTTTCTCTGAAGATATATGATTTATACATTTATTCATGAAATAGATTTAAAAAAATGAATGTAATATATGCCCTACATAAAAAATGTATTAAAATAAGCTAAGAAAAGGCTTATTAAAGTTATAAACAAGCTATTTTCACAAGTTTCCCATTAACTATTCCAAACGCCCCTTAAGAGCAACATGGCAGAAGATATGATCTAAGTAAACATGCAGAAACTGAGTGACAAAGATGATTAATGAAATGAAAAAGAAAATATATTATTGGGAATAAGTGAAGAAGCCCTATGCTTTTATGGATACGTGTTGATGATAACAGAATACATTATGCTTAACACTAATAATTGATTTGTAAAATGAAATGCATGGTTGGTCTAAAGTACGAAATGAAGTGGTCAAAGTCACACTTATTGGAGTGATGATCAGTGTAGCACACGAGGCCAAATGAAACTCCACCAATGCGGTGCTATCATTATCGACTTGTCTACTTTAATTTGGACAACATGATTATGTTCTTTGCCACAGCTCAAATTGTGGTTTAACACTGCAACTACATCATTAACTGTTCATATATTTGAACACCCGGCTAGCTACTCTCATGTCATTGCTGTGTCTTCATGACCTAATATTTATTATTATTAATATTCGAATTTAATTAGTTTAGGTTTTTTAGTGTACTTATAGTTTTGTCACATTTGAAACTTAAAATACTTGAGAAAAACTAGAGACAATTTATAACTTGAGACTTTTAAGATAACAATTCAAAAACATGTTACCAATAAATAGATCATGCAGGTCTGTATTAAGTGTGCGTTTAACAAGTTTAAAACAAAAAATTTAGAAAGAACATTGAAAGGTAATATTTGTTACAAATATAACAAAAAACATATACATTTATACCACCATTTATTACATATAAACTAAGATTTTTCCCATGGTCAACTATTTTTCACACTATTTCTCGAATTTAAGACTACTTTAATTCTACAAAATTAAAACAAAATCTGTTAGCTTATAATATTATAACTAAAAAAATAGAGTTGTGACTTGAACTTGATCCAACTATTTGAGCTATGTTTATACCCAGACAGCACCCAGATTTCTTTCACCATATGACCTATATTTCTTGTCATTAAGGAATTATATGAAAGAAGTGAACCTAAAATTAAATGATCGTTTTTCCACTTTTATTTAGAGATTGTACGGGTTTATAGAATCGGATTCAGATTCACGAGGTCCATATCATAATTATCATTATTCTGTCAACATTTGACATTTGTCTATATATAAGTATACCCACAGAAAATGCGGATATATAAAGTTAAGATATAGTAGTAGTACTATATTTTAAAGTCAAATCATAAATGACAATATAAATGGCATTTTCCCACCTCTATTAATTAGGTTTAATTATACTTACCTGGCCCTACGGTTCTGAAACCACACCTCCACTTGCCTTGGTCGCAGCTTCAGTTGCATTGCCAAAGACTCTTTCTGCTTCTACAGAACCAAGAAATCAAAAACCGAAATATACTTATTACTCAGTGGAATTATATATAATTAACAAGCATGAGTTATGCATAATACCAGCGCTTAATTATGTAAATGACATATTTAATAAGAGAGAGAGAGAGTTTGAGGGTTACTGGGTTTAGGGTGTGGTTTTGTCTAAAGCTTTCTTCAAGGAGACGAGATTGTTCCTTTGTGAGACGGAGTTTCTTGCGGGGAGGGTCTCCATTGCTGCTTTCTTCTTCATCTTCCACGTTTGATCCCATCCAATCTTCTTCTAGAGGCACTTGGTTTATGTCTAATTCTTTCACTGTAATACCAAACAGCGCCTTATATTTATTTACACATATACTTCCAAAAAATAAAAACCTCAAAGACCAAACCAAACAAACATATCATATTCTGTACATGATCTAACACATATCATTTAAGAACAAGATTAGAAGTATGATGTTTACAGATATCATTTCTGTTCAAGCACCAACCAGAGAGAGAGAGACGAAAGATAAAAACCTTGGTGGGTTCAAGCGGTCGTGACTTTAATTTTAATCTAAGAAAGGGTAGGGAAAAAAGTAAATTATCCCTTTCCAAAGAAAACGTTTATTTAACATAGGGGCCACTTCTGATAACACAAAACTGTAGAAGTAAAAACATCAAAAGAATTTAACGTAAAATTAAACAAACAAGAACACAATAAAAGGGAAGGAATTTAAGAGGGTATAAGGGGTTGTTGATCAAAATGACAAAGAAGAAGAAAAGTATGATAGTTGTGAGAAAAGATAAACAACGAAATTAACAGATAAAGTATTGTCTTTGTGAGGGTGTGGTGCTTACCAGATGATGAAGGCAGAAGAGTTGGTGAAGAAGCAAAGCCAGGGATAGATATGGTCAATTCCAAGGTGGAGGAGGTGCTGGGTAAAACCGCCATGGAAGAGACGCAGAAAAGAATGAAGGGGTTGAGAAAAGATATATGGTGAGGATGAAGAAGAAGAGAGGAGGAGGATCTGTGTGAAAAAGGAGAGAAAAAAGGTAAAGTGGAGAAACAGAAGGAGACACACATGAAAAGGAAGACAGAAGCAGCAAAGGATCTGATGAAGTGTTTGGAGAGAAAAAGGTCAAGATATATAGAAAGGTCAAATAAACAAATATAGGGAGATTAATTAGTCGTACAAGTTTATTATAATTAATACCCTATAGAAAATCAAAGAGAGGTTTCCATGGGAAAAACGTATATCAAGAGGTGTAGGTTTCTGACCATGGTCGTCCAAGTCAAAGGCTACGTGGCCCCAGCATACTGACACGTGTAGGTAAGTGAGAGTTCAAGATGAACCTCCAAATTCATTCTCCAGATTTCATGTTATGATGTTTTTATTTTATACCCCAAAAATTGTTCGTGTTTTTCTTTTACATTCAGATATAATCAGTTGAGAATTATTAAGTAATTTTAGAGACATACAGTTGTAAAAACAAAAAAAATTCTAAATTTGTTTATGTACACTATTAGAAACCAACATTAATTCTCAGTTTTTTTTTTTTTTTTGTATTTAAGAAACTTATTAATCTCTTGGATGTGAATTTGAAGATGTTGATTTTAATAGAAAGATTTTTTTGATTTTCTTAAACGTGTATTATAATTAATAATATTCTCTATAACTATCTATTTCCAGCATAATATATTAAGAAGTAACCTACGTACTGTCAAAAATCAAAAAGAAGTAACCTACCACGTTATAATTAGCATTTGGTCAAACTGGTCAAACTTTGGGAATACTGTTTCTTTTATTTGTTAGATCGTATTTTTGATGAAATAAAGTAGTTATATTAACTCAAAAATTAATGACAAGTATTATATGTATATTTATTAGAATATCAAACATAAAGTTTTTTTTCCTCATAGATATATTGGTTTATAATTCAACGGTCATTTTCAAAAATAAAAGTATGTGAAATGTCAAATATTTCGAAAAGTTTTCCTACGAAACCAGTCACAAAGAATTTAGTACTGGAGTGGATTGTTGAACCTAATTCTTTTCGCACATCAATTTCAAAAGTGTGGATTGGCAGATTTGCCTTGTCGTGAGAAAAGTTTAGTTTGATATATTTCTTGTT